>JGI24021J15306_10010339_pt1 | contig 11574 bp, 5 predicted proteins | sample Ectturendosymbi1_FD_15306 | JGI IMG/M metagenome (IMG submission 15306)
GTGGAGGTTTGTAGACGTTGACGATCTTGTATCCTGCGACGTCTACGCACAACCACTCAGTCTCTGATTGTTCTGGAGACTGATCGACCGGTGACCATTCCAACCGCTCGTGGATAAACGTGGCAAGGCCGTGATTCCTGCTTAGGATTGACCCAGCTAGTGAGAAGTTGGGAATCACTAGCTTATCTGCAGCTGTGCAGTGGTTCTCCTGCAGGACGATGATGAAACCCTTGTTCTTATAGGCTAGCTGCTCAATGACAGAGATCTTGTCTGCACTAAGCCCCTCGGTGTTCAGCTGGAGTATGTTGGGTCGTAGGTCTTCGGCAGCATTTCTGCTGCTGCGCCCTGAGAAGGGCGTTTGAAGACCCACCCCATGCTGAACACATCCAGTACGGGTAGCAGCGGTTGCTCTCAAATTGACAGATTTAGTAAGCATTTCGAGAAATGCCGCAACAGGGAGGGCCACGTGAAGGCATCTGTCTTCCTCCCGAGTGATAGTGAGTCAGAGCAGTGAGTCTGATGCGTCAACACAGAAACAGGTTCTACTCGAACGCAGACTATACCAGACGCATCAGAAGAGGACGTGACGTCACGAAATCAGACGCATGCCCTCAAAAAACGCACAGGACGCATGCCGTGTGCACACAGCTTTTCGGGTTAGCGAACAATAGTCTAACTCAGGTTTTTTTCGAGGGAAATGTTAGGTACCCGGTATGGACCTGTAGGGGCCCGACTTCTGTAATTCTAGGGACCCGATTTTCTCTGATTCTAGAGACCCGATGATAATTTGCTCTGGTTCTAGGGACCCAATTTTCAATTCTAGGGACCCCAATCGGGTCCCTATAACACCTTAAAAAAAACCTGATTAAGTAAATGTTTGTTTTAGTGAGCATGGATATTTTAAGGCTGAGTTAGCAGAGTTCTAAATGAATTACAAAGTTTGTGAATTATTAGAATAGGTTGAAAATTTTATCAAAATACGAACAAAATACATATTTAATTGAAATAGCCTCCTATGTTTTCTTGTTTTTCCAATGTTTCGGAATGTTGCAAGCGCGCGGGATGAGATTTCACTGCGCAAATGGTCTAGTGGTTCTGCGCAGATGCGCACTTTAGAGGGAGCATTAATTGCAAAATATACGCTTTGTTGGCAGCAATGCTTCTTTTTCAATCACGTTTCTTTACACATAGTATGAACCAGGGGTGGGCAAACTTGTTCAATGGAAGAGTCATTCGCAGAAAACCAAAACCACCAGAGAGCGTCAGAACCAGTTTGTAGTGTCTATAAAAATACGGTAAATGATGCAAGTTCTACATGAGATGATGTACAGTAATTGTCAATATTAAGTTTTTGTTTAATCTTGCAGTCCACGAAAATCTCGGCAATACGTTGTTAGCTGTGCGAATTAATTCTCCCAAGTATTCATTCTTAGGGTTGCACCATCAGGGCCGGCCTTAGCAAGTGCAGGGCCCGATCGGAAGCAATTTTGCGGGGCCCCACTCAGTGGCGTGTACAGAAATTTTTGGCGAAGATCACGTCATAATGATAGAAATCGGTGATGTAAAAGAGCGAGGTCCGAAAGGGACGGTCGCTAGTTGGCAGTACTCCTGCAATGAGGCTTATAAAGCTGTTCCCCATTACTCTCGCTTTCGGGGAAAACTTCTGTTGCGATTGTAGATGATCCTCCTTTGGCTAAATAGTCCCTAACATTCCGACTCATTGCACCTGGCTATTTAGCAAGAGGTTTGCCCTATTAGATACAATTTGACGTGTGTTGAAGTGCACGAGAAACATTTTCATTGCGGTGTAACTCTTCTAGAGCTTTTTCTGGATTTTCTATGGTAGTTCTGTTAACTGCTTTTCCAACGCATCTCCCTTTTTCCGCTTAGGCTTCTTTTAGCCTTAGCTTCAGCTCTCGTTTGACTGCCACATAATATTTTTGGCCTATGTATCTTGGTCTTTGACTCATGGTATTTAACTAAGTTTCATACACAAAACAACATATTTTGAAATAAATAACCCAAACTCTATTGTTACAACCAAAAATCAAAACACTAGTTTAAGACCTGCCTATCAGCATATAGTGTACACTAACACGATTACCGTTGATTAGAGCAGGCTTCCAACGTCCCGAAAAAGTTAAAAATGTATTCTCTTTTCTAACACGAAAGAAATATATAAAGTAATTGCAGATTTCCCAATAACTATAAACCAACTGTTTAGAAATATTTCAAAACAGGCAAGTACTTTGGTAGCATTGGCGTAAGAGGCAGGGGGGGGCAATTGTCCCCTCAGGTTCGGGAAAGACTCAAAAACGTTCGGGAAAACTGCAGAATCATCGCCCCGAAAAACTTTCCTGTTAAAGATTGTATGTCAGTGGCGTAAAAATTCGGGCACATCGAAAATTTTTTCCCCAAACCTAAAGGTCCCATGCGCCAACGTTTAGTAGCCTCCAAAACTTTCAGGAAAGTCATCCCATCTTTTCACTTTTTCCAACATTCAATTTGTTAGGCTATATCTCAAAAATTACGACGCCCATCTGTCTGAGATTGATGCCATAATCCTTGTTCCGGTAGTTCTTCATGATGCAACTTATGCCACAACAACATCATCAGGCTTACTTCGCTTGAACGTAATTGTCCCTGTTGTTTCTTTGCAAATGGCTTTACTGTTAATGTTCGTAACGACATTTTCTGTTACTTTTTCCAGGAACTATTATTTTTTGCACACGGGTTATAGTCATTCAGTTGGCATAATTAAAACTAGGTTTATTTCAAACGTTTTCGTCAATCTCAGGTTGCCTCATCATATCTCTACGAAAGGGAAATTGAATAAGACTGACTAAGAAACACACATTTGCAATTACGAACTACGGTTAGCCTTCAGAAGACAGATAGCAGCAGGGGCGGTGCTAGGGGGGTGCCAGGGGGGGTTACTGCCCCCCAAAATTTTGCCTGCCCCCAAGTGGCCCCCCAAAATTAGTTCTCTTTTTGTAGGTCTCTTTCTGAAAGTTCTACACAGACCATTGACAGCTCCCCTTGTTGCAAAACTGGCCCCTCCAGTGACCCCCCCCAAATGAAAATGTCTGGCTCCGCCCCTGGATAGCAGTAACTGTTAAAACAGCAATAATTACCGAACCGTATCTTGCAGCAACTATTGAAACTTGACCTGCCAAATACGAAATGCTTGTAACAAGAATAAAATACAGCTTCAAAACTTAACGCTCTCTGTCTTAATAAGGTAATGAAAAAACTATATGCTACAAAACGCGTTGTTCTATTGAAAAAACGTGGCTACGCATTACCGAAAAACAACTGCCATTGTTACATTGAAAGAACTAATTGTAAGGATTAAGGGCGTTAAAAACCGCTCTGTTACCTTTGATTTTCGTTGACAACGGGCCCACGCTTAAAAATATTGTGAGTCCCGCGCCGGCATTACACAAGCAGCTTCCATTGAAAGTGTAAGTTTGCGAGGCTAGTAGTAGGCGTAGCGCGGGGCCTCCTTTGGCGCGGGGCCCGATTGGGAGCAATCGGTCCAATCGGGTAAGGACCGGCCCTGTGCACCATGGTTTGATTTTACGAACTTTATTACAGAGAAAAAAAGTGACAGCAATATGTTGTGCTATATGTACACTGGTCCTTTAAATTATGGGTATTTTCTGGAACCTGTGGCCAGAAATTAACTGTACAGTGGCATTGACGAAAGATTTTTTAGAGCCAGTTAGTTTCGTTCGTACAGCCCAGACAAGTTTGTGACAAACGGTTGGCGGACTGAACAGCCTCACTGATACANTAACATTNAATGGATTTAAAAGGAATGCAAAGCATGGTTTGAACTCTTGGAAATGGTCAAATCTATCTTGGAACTACTCCAGTAGTCTTACAANTTATTTTAGGATTCTTCCACTCTCTGGTCTGCAATTGCCTCTTCGCGAAACACCTTGGTTCCCATTCCAACATTGGGAAACTGACAGAATGTTTTTGACAATGCGTGTCTTTGAAAAATTTTAGTTTTCTTCTGGGAAAAAAATTAGCTTAACCTAGGGAAAGAAGAAAAAGTAGCCTAACTTGCGATTTAGGTTCACTGTCGTTGTTATCAAATCGCGCAGACTTCCTGATGACCAGTGTTCCTTCTACGGTGCGCAAATGCGCAGAACTACCAGAGCATTTGCGCTGTGAAATCTCATTCTTGCGCACTTGCAACATTCCAAATTTGATATCGCATAGCACTGTTGAAACGTTTCACTGATTGTGTGTCTACATCAGTGTGGTCCAAACAATGGCACGCGGGCCGCATGCGGCCCGCGGACAGTTTTTGTTCGGCCCGCGAACGCTTTCTGTATGCCGTATATTACACAAAGTCATACATGCATTGTATTAGCCACACAGCCCTTGCAAGTCACAAATCATCGAAGTGCAGGTCAATACACAGCTATTAGGGGATAACAATTTATGGCGTTACAATAGCTAACCTCTAGGCTAGCCTAACCCTGCAGTAGTCTGTGACCACAAAGCATGCGTTTATTATTTTTTTTTGTAAGCACAGACTCTGTAGTTAATTTTCAAGTTAGATTTGAAGATGTGCACTGTGGAAGTAATGAAGGAATATTTATTCAAGTATAGCAATTTAACAAACAAGGAGTGTCACAAGAGAAATGTCAGGGGAAAACAGAAAGTTCAATTCTAACTGGGAGGAAAGGTATTTCTCCGCCAATAACAATGGCGAACCACAGTGTCTTGTGAGGTTGCAAGTGATATCAATTTCGAAAGAGTTTTTATTTAAAGAGGCATTAGAGCAACGAACACGAGAAAGCATACGGGAAATACCACGAAAATTCTAGGGAAGCAATTTTGAAATAATTGAAGGGTAACCAAGCCTGCAACCAGGAGAGGCAACCGGGAAATTGCCCCCTGCTTAACAGACTTTGCACTGAAGATGTGCTCCATGTTTTAATTTGCGAAAGCGCTTTTTCAATTATGAAGCGATTGAAAACCGACACACGAAATACAGTAGAATGACTGATGAAACCTGCATGCCTGCTTGCGTCTGCCGACTACGGAAATTATAGCGAACATTGACTTTATAACCAAAACCAAGAAACAAAAAATAGTTTTGTTATTTTGTTGGTGTGTTGTGTATCTTTTTTCTAACAGAAAGTCTCTATTTTGAGTCGGAAACAAACAAGCAAAAAAATTAGCAATTATTCTAGAATCAAATTCAGTTAGGTGTGCAACAAAAATTAGGTATATTAGAACAGCAGACATGTCTTTTTATTGCAATGGAGTTTCTCTCTTTGCGGCCCACAAATTTTTCCTCAAGCCGCAATTTGGCCCTTCATGCTCGCAGCCTTGGACCACCCTGGTCTACATGGTTGTGAAATTGCATGCGCACTGACACAAACATGTGCTCAGTGCAAAATTTTTACAGGGAACACTGCTGGTGACTAACTTCACGAACTTGTGTAAACACATTGATAAATGAAACAAACGTTAAATTTGAGGCAACAACTCTCTATCAATTTGAGATATTGCTATTCATCTAGAACAGTGTTTCTCAAAGTGGGCGGAATCGCCCCCTTGGGGCGATTTTGAATGGCAAGGGGGCAAAAAAGCAAAGGGGCGACAGGGGGCGAAACAACATAGAGGGGGCGAAAATGCTCAACCACTAGTCGATCACGGAGTTAACTTCAGTTGCCTAATATTATGACTTGTTAATTTCCGGCAAATTTTGTTTTACGATGATAATCGTTGGAGGTTGTTGCTACAGCAATTTATCTGTTAAATTTTTACTCTGAATCGTCTATGTGCCCGGTTACAGCGTGGATAATTCAGGGCTGCGGAGCCGTCGTAAAAATGACACAGCTCCGCCTGCGGAGATGGAGATGTTGGTTTTCATGAACATGGCTCTGGCTCCGGAGCTCTCTTTTTTCATGGCACCGGCTTCTGATCGTTTTCACACATTAATATTTTATTGACTTGGTATGCCTCAAGTTGAATAGAAAATGAATTAAATCAAGTGCACAAAACTAAGAGAATACACCAAACCTTTTTGAGTAACTTAATCTGTTAGTGTTTTACAAGCAGCGCCGTTACCATGAGGAAATCAGCGAAAAAACAACAATCACAGATTCAGATGATTCAGAGAACAGTTGCTAACAGAAACGTAACTCAAGATAACGGTAACATAAACAATTTCTGAAAAGGAAGTCGCTGGTTTTGCCGTCAGCGCCTGAGGACCTTTTGTTATTTCTTACGACCAAAATCAAGAAAATGGCTGTTTAGAAAAATACATTTGTGTCAGAGCATTTAAAAGCAGACCAGTCCAATTACCCAAGTGTTTTGCACTCGTTGCATGCTTTCCCTGTTGCAGCCTTGGCGATTCCAGCTAACAGCGCTGCCAGGGCAAACCATGCAAAGGGAGCAAAACACATAGTCGACTCTCATGTGCTCTTTCAAACACGCACACATTTGCATTAACACAAATGCGAAGATGTGTTTAAAAGCCCTTTGTTTTTAAAGAATTAGTATGAGAAGAACTTCACATTTGACTCTTTTTAAAAATACCTGAAAACTTCTGATTTCTTATATTTTGCACTCAAAACAAGCAGTGATGAATCGCAAGGAAAGCACCATTTAACACGCAAAACTTAGGAGAAAATAAGACTGATGGTTACCGTGCTGAAAACAGATTTTTTCCACAAATGAAAACTTCAAGAAAAGTCCATGTTTGTTTACATTGAATTTTATACCTTCCTGATAATGTACTGCTATGCAAAACAATGCTAATTTGCTACCAATTATTTATAACTTTCATGTTACGCTACTGCTTGTAAACGTAATGTTTCCCAGTGAACTTTGCCAATAATCTGGAAAACCTTGCCAGTAAGCCTAATGGTTTCTAATAAAAATTCCTACTTTACAATGGCGTGCTGTGCATTTTACGCTTAGAATCTGCAATGTTATCATATCTTAATCATACTCCCTGCTAAAAGCACGACTACACAGCTACAAAAGCTTTGGATATTTTATTACATACCTATTCATTATAGCTCAGTTCTTTTTACATCGCTGCTCTACTACAGACCCGGTTTGATCATTCTGACTAGAAAGTAAGATGTTGTGGTAGTTTCGTTTTTCTTCTTCTACAACAGTGGTTCACAACCATTTCGCTGTAGGAAGCCAAATCCAGACCTCAGATTTTGTTAGAGGGCCACACGAAATTTTTTTCCGCAAGTCAATTGACACGCTTTTTTTATTGCACTAACGAAGCCTGTTACACAAAATATTAGAGGTGTCACTGAAAAACACTGCCTAACAAAAAGAATCCTTCCCAGCAAAGAATCAGACACGAAGCTCTTACAGAGCACAAATTTCGCCTACGAAGTAGGCGTCATCAGCTCTTATTCAAATAGAATCTGTTACAGAAAGATTGCTAAAAGCCGCACAAAGGATGCTTGGGAGCTGCATGCTGCTCTGAGAACAGTGTTTGAGAACCATTGTTCAACCAGTGACACCACGCCGGCTAGCTACGATCTCACAGCCTTAGAGATTGTTAAACCAAAGAAACATCAAAGGCTTGCAGATCCATTGTTGCAGTCTGGCGTCGTAACTCGTAACAATCGCGTTTAGTATACTATAAAGAGCACACGTAAGTCTATTTGGCAGAACCGTTAGTATCTACGAAGGAACACGGAGCAGGAGCTACCTCTCAAATGGCCATGGCTGCAACTCCGGTCCTAAATTTTAAACTGAGCTCCGGCTCCTGATCTTTAATTTGAGCTCCGGCTCCGGGCAAAATGCCCAGCTCCGGCTCCGCAGCCCTGGATTACGAGGCATTTTCACAAAAATTCTGAAAGTAATATTAGCGTCGTGATGCAATTGCTTAGGTCAGCTATTTAATGACTTGGTTCAGCTATTTAATACGTTCTTTAAAATAAAATTCTTTAATTGACTACCTTGTGTTTGCTTTATCAGGATGGGGGGCGAAAACGACGTGTCGAGAGTGAAAAGGAGGAGATGGAATAAAAAAGTTTGAGAAACACTGATCTAGAAGAACCACACAAAATATGTCGGCGACCCGCAATTCGCCCACCATTGGTTGGAACCTACGTGCATTTCCGCTGTGAGCACTGAGCAGTATCTGTCTCGCTGCATTACCTGCCAAGATGTCTGCGTAATAGTTGTATGCGGCAAAACGCATACCACCGTAACTTGCTTGAAGTGCATCTTCGTAGATTTGTTGCCATGTCATTGTTACGCAACAAAGGCCAATAGTAGAACAATTCACTCCCGAGTTTCGCAACCTACATCTGCAAGCAAAGAAGCGGATTTAGTGAACGACAAGCTCATAACTACATGGTACCAAAACATTGAACCTGACTCTTGTGCAGTGTGAGTATCATATCGGCAAACAAACTGTCGTTGCAAGGATTAACCCAAATAATCAGAATTCTGATTTCACGTTTTCCAGAAATTTTTGCTTAGTTGGAATTTCCAGGAGGGACAAATGCCCGTTTTGCTCCCCCCTGCGGACGCCCATGGTGGTGGGGGGCGGCACTTTTCGACTCGCCCCGGGGCGGCACTTCCCCATGTCGGGGCCCTGCCTATATGTTCAACCAGAGANGAAATTTCGCAGCCCTCCTGGCCATTTTCATCACGAGCCACCACTGCATAGGCCTGTGGGGAAACATTGAAATTTAAACAATCAGTCCTACCCCTTGTTTCACCAGTTTCTTCAATTGGCTTAGAGACACTTACATTATATAAAATCCCGAAAATGATCTTAGGGGAGATGTGGGATCTTTGACCAGGGTGGGCTCAATGACCATAGGTTATTTCTCGCCACCTAGTGAACGTGTGTTCTTGTGGTTTTGGTACTGAAATTGAGATTGCTTTCTTGTCACCCGTATGCGTTTAGAGGATTTATAGCTGTTGAAAAATTTTTATGGCCTAATTTTAATTTTGAAGGAAAAAAGTAAATTTTTGGTGCCTTGTTTTTGTTGTTTTTGCAAAAGACAGGCAGCTTGTGTCGAAAGGTTTTTTGCAAATGTGATATGCTCAAGGAAAGAGTTTTGAAACTGCAAGAGGTTGAAAATTGATACTGCGCACTTTTTTCATGACACGTGATGCAAAAATGGGGTCGGAAGGGACCTTTGAGCAATGCGAGAACGGGACCAATGAACTGGCGGTTCAAAGGTCCCTTAGCATATTGTTAATGTCTTCAGCATAGACATGCCTACTTTCAAAATCAGTAACAGCAAAAAACAATTTTTTTATCAAGAACACCTCAATGAGGCGTTGAGTGATGTAATGGAGCATTATAATGGCCTGCGAAAATTTTCCAAATATAATAATATTGACTGAGTACCTTACATCAATATAGGTCCAAAATCCCAAAAAATAAGGTAGTGGTTCTGTGAGAAAACATTTGATGGCTACTAGACACGTCCATTGCTAAACGTATAAATAGACTTTTGCTGATATTCGCTATCCACTTCCTAACTTATACGAAGCATCTTAGCGCAGTATATACTTAGCAATCTTTTAAGCACAGTAATACGGAGCATCTAAGCGGAAGTTTTCACGCACGGTTGAAGACAAGCCAAAGATGTGTTTGAAACTGTGAGGTGTCAACTATCCGTATCTAGCGATGCGAGCGATGTTATAAACTCAATACATTGAAGACAGTGACACAGCAAATGATTACTCCTTAACAGAGCCGGAAATTGGTTATGTATTGAGCGGATCTTCGGACCACATAATTGAGGCAGGTTGTTACTGCATTGTACATGTTTCTTCCAATTATGGAAAGTTCAAAATGCTTGTAGAATTGGTGCTAAGGGGACCTAATGATGATGATGACTTTGAAGTTAAATTTCTGAAAAGATTTAACAAACTTGGAAACGGCTTTGTGTATCNAGACAGGGAAGTTTGTCTCNGATAGAAGATCGGAAATGGGTAGTGTGCTATCAGAGACATCATCTGTTATAGCCCACAAAGCACCTTTCTGATNTTTCGACATTTGATGCTGATTTATCTCAGTATGAAATTTAAATGTGCTTGAGACTGAGCAACAGTTGCAACTTGTGGCAACCAACCCAGGGTGACAGTTTAGTTCGTATCTATGCAGTTACATCGAGGCCCGCTTCATTTCGTTACTTACATGCTTTCGTTGCTAATCGATACATTGTATAAATTGCGTTGCAACGAGAAATCCTGCAATAGGCTGAAATCTCTTTTTTTGAATAATTCGCTGTATTGGACTTGAATATGACAGGATCTCAGAGGTGATTCAAAGGTCCCACACCGGTGGTTCATTGATCCCACACATGTGGGACCATGGGCGCAATTTGGTGGGGGACACTGGGGACGTGTCCCCCCACTTTTTTAGACGAGGGGACATAATATGCCTTGACCCCTTACTTTTTTCTCTTAGGGTTTCTATTTGGAGAGGTTTCAAAACTAAATGTGACGTTTGCCACGTTTTGCGTGAAGAGTTTTTCATGTTAGACGTTACACATACATAGCCATGTTGATGTTGAAACAGAGTTTGGTATGGTATCTCTGATTCTGATATTTTTATAACTTTTACTTCAAACATGATTTTTAGCATTTTGCAAGTTTCTAGAGACCGCAAAAGATTGTTAGCTGCCTCTGTCCGACATTTATCCAGTGTGGTTTACTGTAAGAACGGTCACTATCTTGTAAGAGTGAAGTTTAACGGCTGCACACGTGAGAGATCACAGTACAGCCATGATTTGTTTCGTGCAAAAACGTTGTTTAACTGGCTTTACTGTAACGTTGGTTGTCACGTATTCAGAAACAGACAGCGTAAAATTTAAAGATACAAGTGTATAATGTTAGAAAGTTACATTTTCAGGCAAACCTCTGCGACGTTTTTGCCGAAGGCAAAATTAGGATGGGCAGTTTTGCAAAAGACTGTCTTCAACCTTTACTAAACAGGATTTCCATCAAAACTATTGAGAAGTATTGACCTTGCTATATATCGTCCTATAGCTCAAAACTTAATGACGTGACTAGAAATCAAAGATAGTTTATATATTTAGCCTTGTATGTCACGACAAGGGTGACCAACGAATTCAAAATATACTTATACCCACAATGCAGCAATGTTTTCGACCAAGTGCGAAACATTTGCTTTACTAGTAGCCTACGCATTTGTGGCGGAACGCGGAACTATTTTCAAAGTGGTGGAGCACAGTGCACGTCAAAAAAACTAGATAATTTTTGTGGTTCGCATTGGCAACTGTGACATCACAAGCACTGAAATATGACGTCATTAACTTTTGTCAGCATGGTTAAGCAATTTTATTCAAAATTAGATAAGCCCTCAATGACCCCTATCTACACAACACCCTATCTATCATACACCACACTGACTTGAGCACACAAATGTAACTAGTTTTTCTTAGTCTCACACAAAAACAATTTACTTTAACACAGGGGTCGGCAACCTTTTTTACACTGCGGACCGGTTTGAAACTGAAATTTTTTCGCGGACCGGCGTTCAAAAACCCACGAATGTTCAGCAATGAATATTTATTACAACTC
>JGI24021J15306_10010340_pt1 | contig 11574 bp, 11 predicted proteins | sample Ectturendosymbi1_FD_15306 | JGI IMG/M metagenome (IMG submission 15306)
CCAACCTATGTGTTTACAACTCCACTTGCATTTTTGAGGAAACTCTTCCAAAAGTTGTGGAGAACTTAAGTAATTGCTGTCTACTTTATAAGAAATCAATTTTTTCACTAACAAAAGCACACTAGTATCAATAGTAGTAAGTTTATTGGCGATAAGGAAGATATTGCATTTGTATTTTCATAGTAAATAGTTTGCCAGGACACCGAAAAACCAGCACGGTTATCAAGTCAGGTGTCCCTAAACAAGCTAACATTAAAGACACATTTAAGTTAACGGAAGGGCCATGCAAAAAAATAACTAGCATTTGATCAATAAAACAATGCTTGGATAGTTTGTGGAAAGCTATTGCTTTGGGATCTCGACGTTCACCAGCAGAACTTTGCAAGCATCTGAAAGAATATGTGTTTAAACTTTGAGCGCACAAACACGTTCGCCCTAACGTTGTAATGTGAACAAAGCCTTTGTGCAGGGCCGGATTTAGGGAAGGGCAAAGTTGGCACCTGCCCAGGGGCCTCCACAGTCATGAGCCGTGAGCCCTTGTTTAAGGATGGTTTAACATATTTTGTGGATGTGGATACATTTCTTAATGTGGAAATAATGCTTCGGATGTACTTGGTCCTCACGGTCACTAACTCTGGAGAAGAACGATCTGGAGAACTCTCATGCAGTAAAATGAAGTATATTGAAAACGACTACGTACAACTATGCATCATGATACACTCAGCCATGTGGCGCTGATGAACACTGAGTATAATATCCTCAGAGATATTGAAATTGACAGGCTGATAAAAAAATTTGCAAGGGACAAGTCTCATAAAGTGGCTGGTCTGTAAATATTGGTATCGTGCTCTTTTGGATCAACAGCTGCTTAGTTTACTTAGTGTGCAGTATAATACTTTTGATAGAAGCTTAATTTTATTTAAATTGAACAAACAATATGTTTTTTTTTACTTTTTGTAGGATTTTTTGATCAAACTGAGTTCCATGTGCAACTTTACTTGTGATTACATATTTACCGCTAACTGATATTAATATTTCCTTGACCTTGAATGATTAACTTGAAGAACTGAGAACCTCCGAACAAAGACTCCTCTGGGGCCTCCACATGTCTAAATCCGACCCTGCCTTAGTGTACAATAAGTTTGTCAGTGAAAATTAACTGATGAAACAATTGCTGCAACTCGCACCAGAAAAATTTCTGTTTTTACCTCGATTGTATAGAGGTCCCTTGTATAGAAGCACAAAAGAAGGTCTCTTGCCAATTGCCATCGCTACTGCATATTTAAACGAAGCATCGATCCACGCTGTGTTTAGTTTTTTACCTACCGCATATTTTGGTCATGTTTCGAATCTGTATAGAAGTGTACTCAATATGCAAGCCTTGTAGATGTTGCATTTTGTGCGCAATGTAAGGTGTGGATTACGCCATGGTCTGGAATTGATTATATTTTATTGGAAAGTTGGATATTCTATCTTATGTTAATCATGTCTTTAGTATGGCTCTGATTAAAAGCATGTAAGCTGCGAAATGCTACATTTTAATCATATCGTTCCATTTGATGTGAGAACACATGAAGAAACTTCCTACAGGCGAGATATTTGTGTGATGACAAGAGACCTCGTCGTGTGTTCCTGCTATACCGTAACTTTGCGGGCTTGCGGTAGGCTTTAAATTTGCAACTGCACCCGCACAAAACTTTGTTAAGTCGCTAAGTTGCAACCACTAGAAATCAGGTTTGTGCTATTGTGGGGCACCAGTGAAAAAACACCCTCGCCTAAGATAAAATTTGTTGAAGCTCGTACATGCATGTCATAGTGGTTGCTGCAAGCATATAATGACAGTGCAACAAAAAAGAAGTGTGGCTGAAAATGAATAACATAAAGAAGTTGTAACAGCTTATTGGAAAATTTAGATAAAGGAAACCAAGGGACGACGGTGATAGGCCGCCCATTTTTGTAATTGTTCTCTTCATTCGTAGGTAGTGCTAATATCTCCCTGATTGTGCCTCCGTCGTTTGCCTTGTTTTTATTCCCAAATACCAAACGCTGGAAACGTGCCCAAGGAAGGAAAGTTGTTTAATGCGAAAGGCAAATTTCCTATGGTAAATATTCAGTTTCGTGGACAATTGCTTGCCCATATTAGAATCGAAATTGTTGTTTAATTGCTTTGAACAAGCCTGCGTTGCATCGTAAGAAACAAATTAGGCCTACACAGATTTTGCGTGTATTTACTGTATATACCGTTTAATTAATATTATTTAACAGGTTTTGCAAACTTACCAAGCCTGGTTTGTTAAGGTTTTCATAGGCCTACAATGTTGATGATCTAGTAATATGTGCAGACCGTACACGAAGAATGATACGAATTTACACTGTGAGGCGAATGTTCAACAACTACTGTCGTTTCAAACATGGGCGTCGGAAAGGGGTGCAAGGATTTTGAAAATTTCATCAATAAATATGGATATTTTCTTAGTTTCGAGTGGGAAAAGCCAAATTTTACCGATTTTGTCCTCCGTAGAAAAATTTTGGAAAAATGCTCCATTGGCCCCCCTGGAAAAAATCTTTCCCACGCACATGGTTCAAATTTTGTTTTTTAGATTTCTGGAATTTCGGTTTCTACAACTGGACAAATTCAGCTGTAATGCTAACAAAAACAATTGCGTCATCATGCCAGTTTTTATGGAACAGAGTGCATTTTGGAATGGGTCAACTACTGCAGGCACTTCATGGACTGTCAACAACTCCACTGGGTAAAAATTATTTGGTTTATACGGAAAATTAAATGTGAAGACCAACAACACTTTTGTTTTAGTCGCTCCACAGTCAGTATGATAACGGACATCAAATATTGCACAATTTATTCTAGGCCAGCTTACGCATTGCCATTTACGGAGCAGTGGGTGATCGCCTCAACCGTTGTTCTTGCCATTTTCTTTTTGTTTGGATTTTCCGCAAACACTGTGACGATTGCAGTGATTCGAACTTCAAGGAGACTGAGGTAAGTGAAGTGAAAACAGCATGTCTTCCAAGCAGGGTGATAGTTCTCTCCTGCGGTCAACGTTTTTAGCTGTCTATATAGCATTTCACAAAAGTAAGCACCGAAGCGCAACGTACTTTTAAAATGATCGGACAGATGAAAGAGGAACGTTTAAAATCTTCGTGTGTTGCTCACTAGCACAACATATTCATAGCATTTGTAGTAGAATCTTGTGATCGGTGAAATGTCGTTATAGAGTTACGTCTATCCGGTTGTTGCCTCGGATTGATCAATAGATCATTGTATGCTAACCCGGTCATATAAGGGGAAATAGCAGGTTGCACCGAAATTGCATTGAAACTCTTTCAGGTGTTTTCCTGGGAAACGTCCCTTTTCAGAACATGTCAACACCTGTCGCTGGATGAGTTATTTCTTATTTTCGCTTTGCTATATAAATATTAAACACCGTTACAACGTCACTCATTTGGGTTGGACGCAAGTAGCTAATGTGTTAAACTTACTTTCTACATACGACTGAATTAAGTTTACTATCAGTAAGATAATTCACAACGTTGTCTATCCAGAAAAAAACACTACGCGTTCATATCCAGCCTGTGCGTCTCCGACGCCATTTCTGCGTTCACCAGCATCTTGTTTCTGTACCGACGCACCTGGGGATTTCTCTACTTTGGCTGGCCTGAGTTCTTTTGCAGGGTACGAAAGAGATTGCTGACGCTTCGAAGCGCTTGGTAGCCTGTTTAATGTCAGCAATTTAAGTATTTCAAAGAGTGTAGTGGTGCTTTCTAAGCCATGCACAAGTTGACGTCATTTACGAAGGCAAATTCTTCTCGGCATTTGTGAATGCAAGTGCTACTTGAAAATTTTTGTGAAAATTCTTCGGATGGGTTGTTGCTATTTACTTACAGCGCTAGCTGAAAAGAAATTAATCCAAAAAATACTTGCTAAATATATTACTGTTTTTCAAACCGCACCATAATGTAGTGTCACGAACATGAAGCATCGCTTTTTCTTTTTGTAGCGTACGTTCGACAAATGAAAATTCTCTGACAACCACATTTTTTGCAGCTTTACTGGTGCCTTGATTTGTGGACAAGTTTCACAACTGCTCTCCACATACTTTCATTCGCCATTCTGCGTTTTATTGGCGTCAGTCGGGCGACTTTGTTTCGTCAGGTTTCCAGGCGAAAATTGACGGTAAGCTTATTGGTGCCATCTCTTGTTTGCTGAGGTTACACAGTTGACAGAGTGAAGGACAATTATCTGCAAGAGTAAACCTAAAGCAGTAAGGATCTTTGAAAACACTGTTGTTGCTTAAATCTATAAATAAATCTACATTTTTGAAGACTAAAAAGTGGTGTACTTTAAAAATTGTCTGATAATTTCTGAACAAGATGAATATATAATAACGCCTCACAAACACTTAGCAAAATTGCTTCAAGCACACCATTTGCAGGTTGTCATAAGCGCGTTGGAATCTTTTAAGTTTGGCATGATAACATCATGGTCGGGTAGCTTCTGAAAGCAAGTAATGTACAGTATATGTAAATAAAAACATGTCAATTTTTTTGATAAAATATGTTTCCAGGAGTTTTAAACAAATTTTCAACTTGTTACTGACTATATGAGTCAGAGTTGGGAAACATCCAGCTTTCAAACTGCATGGGTTCGTAATTTTGACAGTACCCAACCCGACAAGTTGTAAATCCGGCCATTCGCCCCAAAACAGCAAATATAACAATTAAACAAGTATCCACCTGGCACATTATCAATACTTACCTTTCCTGAACGTTCACGACGAAAAACATGCAACCAGTTCAATAGCAACCTGTACATGCTCTTGCAGTAGCATGAGCTCTGCGGATCAGTGAGCAATTCAACCAACCATAACTGCTATTCTTGGCGTTCAAGCCGTTTACTGCAGTTAAATAACGCACCAAACGGCTGCGAAATTCTGAAACATGCAATATATGAATTCCGAGCAAGATGGTTCATTTCGTATAACATAAGCGAAAAACGCAATTCAGTTTAAATGTTCAACACTTTTTAGCTAATACAAATTATTTTTCTTCAATTATTGGTATTATCAAATTCAGTTCGGTTACTTTTACGACGCTTCTAAAATAACGTCCCATTTTAACATCGCTTCTCTTCAACATCTACACCTATCACTTGCCAATCAACGTCTCCAGAAAGTATGCATACGCTGACGATCTAACAATCGTGCATGCTGATTGAGACTGACAAGCAATGGAAGAAGTGCTCAGCAAAGACATAGCGACTGTAGGTAAATACTTCCAAACCTGGAAGTTAAAGCTCAGCGCTACAAAAATGGTGTCGGCAGTCTTACATCTCAACAACAAAGAAGCTAAACGTGAGCTGAAAGTCAATTTTAACGACGAAACCTTGGCCTTTTGCTCCGATCCCAGATACCTCGGAATAACATGGTATAGTACAGGACGCTCACGTATCGCCAACACCTTTAGTCACTTCGCGAAAAAGTTGACATCACGCGTCGCACTCCTGAGGCGGCGTTCTGGCTAGGCCTGGGGTGCTGGGGCAACAACGTGGCGAACAGCCACTTTAGCCCCGGTCCATTAAAAAGCAGAGTACTGCGCTCCTGCTAGGTACCGCAGTGCTCACACCCGCTTGATTGATCTTGTCATTAACGACTCTTGGAAACTGTGACTGGATGCCTGCATCCTACACCAGCAGACACTCTTCCTATCCTCGCGAGTATCGAACCTCCTGAGCTTCGTCGAAAAGGAGCCACACTGTCTCTAATACGCCGTGCCATGGAGCCTGGACATCTGCTCCACTCAGCACTCACTCGTCCATCGTGTGAGAACACACGGCATCTCAAATCGAGACACCCATTTGTACCTGCCGCACAACAACTCATCAGTTCATTTGGCGACAACAGCAGATGTGCGACGATCTGGGCGGATCACCGATGGAATGCGGAGTAGTTGGACAACACTATGAGACTCCGTAAAGTTCATCCTCGTCATTGGCGCCCGCACTCCTGGAATGGCCCTGCCAAGAATGGCGTGGTCCGACTTAACCGCCTCCGCACCGGTGTCGGACATTTCAGCTCCTGCTTACACGAATGGGGTGTGACTCCTTCTTCTTCTCTATAGCTTGCGTCTCAGGCAACATGACCGCTTTCGTTCCCTGGAACGATGCCTCACACGATCCAAGCTACCGGTTTAAAAAATGGTGATATTGCACGATGCAATGTAAGTAACACAGAAGGGAGTTTTTTGTTTTTTTTTAATAACAAAAACGTGCTTCTCTTCAAAAAAACAAAAAAACGGGTTAAAAAACAAATAAAACCTGTGGATTAGTTTTCTTCAAAAAACGAGTTTTTCTCTATTATCTTTCAATCTCTTTGTGATTTTCCTTTGATCGCACGATCTGGAACAAGTCACGTTACTATAAATTTGATATAGTATAGGTCCCTGGTATTGAAGAAGCTGAGTATTACTGGCATTTAGAATACGTAAAAAATAGCGTTGACAAAAAAACAGGTTTCGAAAAATTAAATCCATGCAGCATGTATTAGTAGGCTTACAATAGAAAAAATCATCTAGTTGCAGCATTTAAATTTTTGTAATTTCACTCTTTGGATGCCCCTCTGTCTTGGATGCCAGGGGTCGTCGCCCCGTTCGCCCGCCCCCCCTTCTGCAAGGCAGATGCTCACGAGCACTTAGCCAGCTGGCTTCTGACAATGTTCTTGCACATCCTAGCGTACTTTTTCAGTTGGGTTATTAAGAACCAAATGTCAAGTACCACATTGTCTTTTTTCAAGCTTATAGCAACATGGCAGGGGAAAATATAATGTGCCAACAGCTATAGAAAATTTGCTAACAGAAAGATTGTCGCTGAAAGTTTTTGGAGAAATTCGGGCAAAATATCTTTTGAACCCACAAAATATTGCCTACTGCTACACTTATGCCACCAACGGTAGACATGTGGTTGTCGCTCAGGTATGGATATTCAGCATTTGGTTCGTCACCTTCACTGCAGGTTTTATTCCTCATTTTCTCTTCAACAACGTCAAAGCAGAAGAAAGGGTTTTAGATCCTTCGACAGCGCGATGGGCCTCCTGCAGCCTCGACCCTCGCTGGATTCCAACTTGGCAGATTTACGTGCAAATTGTTTACGCTTTGTTTATCTTTTTACCGGCCCTGGGAATCATCATCGTATCAACAGCAATAACTGTGATTCTGTCACGACGAAAAGTTCCCTCAGACAAGCATCCAAACACTGTAATTCTGGTCTCTTCTATTTATAAAGCAAAAACTCACGTACTGGGCACCTGTACACTCGGCGGGGGAGCATCTGAGCAGACTTGCAATTTTAACGGTGTCTTGGTTGAGAAGAAGAGAAAAAGCGTTGCTGAACGAGTGCGGAGCAGTAGAGACAGACAAGCAATCTTGCAACTGTGGTTGATTGTTGGATCGTTTTTGTTCGGATACTTTCCCTTGACAGGTACCAAAGTAACCTTCGATCAATACCGTCGCATTGCAAAAGAATAGAGGTGCATTTTTTGACTTTTTGACAGTAGAAAAACTTTCTTGCATCTAGGTAAACGTAGTCGTGATAGGGGTAAATCTGTTTAGCTGAACTTGATTAAATATGTTACAAAAGTAGAACTTGATTATATATGCTATAAAACAAATCCCTCACAGTTAGAAATCACTTTGAAAAGTATTTCGGGGTCACAAAGGTCCGCTTCCCTTAAAAGTGAAACGTTGGGTACCCAGCAGTTTTTACTTTTTCTGCCTTTTTCAGCATTTCACTATTACACCGGCTTTGCTATCGAAGTTAGCAACAATGAAACAAATGCTTTCGACTGGAGGTTTGCCATGGTACAATATATGATGTTGAGGTTTTCCGAGTGCCTCAACCCGGTATTCTACAACCTGTCATCCATGTAAGGAAGTTCATATACTTTAATCTACTTTTACTGACTTTTTAACTTATTTCTCTTGTAAAAAGATTAAATCAAGAATGTCAGTGCGGGTTTTGGTGATTTCCTTGAAGGACAAAATAACAAAATTGCACTAGAGCTATTTTTAATAGTATGTAAAATTTCTAGAAAAATGTTAATAAATTTCCCAAAAAACACTTCGCTTTTCTCTGACAGTGTTATTACAACTTTTCGTTTTCTTTGTCAAAATGTTACAACGTAATCGATTGAAAGAAGACATAAGTTTTGGCAAAACGCATGACTTTCAAATTTCAGTAAATGTGAGCGAATCACAGCTATGCACCTTTAGAAAATATTGCTGGGTTTACTAGATCACATTTGCATGGACTTACGCCGGTCGCTTACAATATCAAAAGCGCTGAAAGAGACTTTAAAACAGAGAAAACCTGAAATCTCTATCGTGTGTATGTCCTTAAACTGACTTCATTTTATAATGAGATTGATACGTTACAAAACTGGCTGACGTCGTTATTGCATTAAAAAGTAGTCTGGTGATGTGGCGGTTTCCCTCACACCGTTGCAAGGACGTCTTGTGATATTAAATAAGGCGGTGTTATTTCCTTTCAATTTTGTTTGCATCGATTTATGACAGCAAGGCCGTACTGAACGTTGCTTTTTTCAGAAAAATGCGGACAGAAACCAAACGATTTTTATATCGACTATTGCCTAAGAAGCGGGTGCCAGCCAACAAAGCACGTAACTCGTCCTACATATGCTGGAACAAACGAACAGATGAGACCTGATCGCTTGGCCAAATAAGTTACAGAAGAGACTCAACATATCACTTCAGGTTGTTACAAGAACCTTGTGGATAAGGCGCTAAAGTTCTGGTGCTGAATTCAGCATGAAAGATTAAAAGCAGACTAAGCCTCAAAAGGCCTACTTCGTTGCTCAACAGAATCCAGACAACGGTCTGCAGTCTGCACTAATGGTCCCTGGTTTGAATGGATGTCACGCCCATGTGCAAAATGCCCTGACAAAAAAAAGGCACAACCAAGTACTGAACCTTCTTGCATAAAACTCTATGACGTATTGGCGTGATTTTTGAGTCACTGTACGATGCACATTTGGTATGTTTGGATATTATTCGTTTTGTGCACAGACTAGCCTATGGTTTAATTTCTCTTCGTCGTTTACTTTTGTTGTGAATGGTTCAATGCGAACTGCGAACCTTAAGGAAATGCCCTGGGCCAATGGACAGCGGAAAGTCTGCAGGAAAAGAACCTCTTCAGCACATATCACCTGGCGATGAGTCTGGAAAAGAAAAAAATATAATCTTTTTTTGGTCTTCTTTCTACAAGTAACGAAACTTTCCCTGATAGAACTCACTATATTGCTTTGCTTTCTTTATATTATAGATCAGCGTCGATGTGCGTTAATGTAAATGCTGTGCCGGATTAAGGTAGCGTGGGGCCTGTAGCATTTCAAGAGCGCGGGGCCCTAACCTAAAAAAACACCGCAACACCCGCTAAAACAAAAAGTGTGTGGGCAAGGCATCCGTGCTACTAGCTTTATTCTCTGCATGCTCTCTCCAGTTGCATCGTGAAATGACAATCTGAGTGTATCGTGCTGACCACCAGTGTTGCCAGATGGTTGTGACCTAAATCTACTAAATGGTGTCACAAAAAACTGCTAGATTCTGCTAAAAGTATTGTCACAAATTTTCAGCTAAAATTTTGTTTAAAAATCTGTTTATTTAAAGATGTATAAAAGGAACCAATGTAGTTATTCAATATATTAGTTCTTCGTCTTGCACTCACTCTCAATGAGCATGGGCTTCAAATGCCGATCTTGACCACCACACTTTTCGACACACAATTTTCTTTCAGTCAACATTTTGAGCAACGTAACTGCAGCTTACCTCGTTTTTTATATGACACACAGTTCTTGACAATCTCTTTCAAATGGTTGCATGTTTTTATACAGTAGAACAATGCTCAGCATAAACAATCTGAGCAGAGATTGTGCCCGACAACTTGCTAAGTCTGATCTTTGTACTTAAAACTTTGCGTTACAATAGGGAGCATGCAAAAAGTTCTTTGGTCTTATCTGAGTGCTTTTGCTACCAGTTATGGCTTTCAAGCTCACAATGTTTCGCAATGATTGCATTATTGCAAACTTCGCAAAAGGCTTTTCTTGAATCAGCAGGATAGGCCGTGGGCACTGAACCAACTTTTAAGTTCTGAATCTTGCAAACATATATGTCGGAACTTTTGTCAGCTTTGGTTTACCAGGAAGTTTTTACCAGACGTTACTACTTCCTAGCGTAAGTGAACCACTTGGAAATATCGTGTCGTGGGATAAAAATATTTTCTACCAATGTTGTTTTTTTACCTAACGCNCTCACTAAGCAAAGCACACAAGCAAATNATTTAAGCTTTACCAAGCTATGTGATTANTTGTTATTATGANACATTTATCTTCTTGAAGCAGCTTCGTTGCATCATAATAAAAATTCCAAATAATTGCAGGNAGGTGGTTGTGATTTGTCCTGGTGCTACCCAATTAAAAACTTCATAANGAAGGGAAGTATACTTNTTGATGAANAAGGTGTAAAAGTTTTCATCTTGAAAACTGTTGAAACAGGTTTTTNGTCAGGAATTTGTAACCTGTTAAACCTGCCAAACGCTTGGTAAAATCCTGGTAGAAAATCAGCTAACNGGTAGATTNGAAATTTTGCAGCTGACANNGAGAAAATCCTGCTGCATTTAGATAGATAGATNGATTTATTTGGCGGTACTGAATTAATTACGNTAAATNTACTCGCTAAAACAGAAAAAAAACGCCGGGGCACCGAAAAAACACAGAGGTTCTCTAATCAGGTGCCCCATAAATTACGTGAGATTGATGTTTCCATGGTGAAGGTTATGTCGACCGCTAGACGTGCTGTCGCAGTCCGATGTATAGGTTGTGTAATTTCTAGTTTTTCGGTTACACGTGGTTTACAATAAACAAAAGACCGAAACCGTTTTAGGTAAATCGTATTTCTAATGGGTTCGACGATATTTCCCAAGGCTAGATTATCATGAAAGCTTAAGTTCACTTAACCTTGCCTGAATGTGAGTCATCCGGAATCTTAACACAGACAAACTTACTTGCAACTTCATTTTTAGCAACGTGAAAAGTAACGTACTTGATTGTTACAGATCAGTCTTCGGTAAAGTTCAGATGTCAGACTTAGCCGAGCTTCATAGTCTGAAAAAATAATACGGTTGGATGTTTTTATCTTTGATGGCAATCATTCAAACCTTATCATCTTCTAGTTATGTTCTGTGACGGAGAGTTTCACAGTTCTAGGAAAGCACGATACAGTAGTCGTACTCTGAACAGAACATAATATATGCATACTGTAACATGATTGTTTTGAGAAACGTTATTTCATATATATTGTCTTTACCTTTAATTGAATTGTCTTCGTTGTTTGATGAGGGAGTGAACGGAGTTCACCTCGTGAAATAAACAGGGTTTAGTTTTACGGATTTTATGTTTTTCTGAGGAAAACAAATTGCGGGCATAACGGCGTTACTTTACTATATACCGTGCACATTGTTCTCACCTTTTAGTGATCTTCTTTATGGTG
>JGI24021J15306_10010343_pt1 | contig 11570 bp, 4 predicted proteins | sample Ectturendosymbi1_FD_15306 | JGI IMG/M metagenome (IMG submission 15306)
GTGTTAACCAGCTTGGTGGGATGTATGTGAATGGCCGTCCTCTCCCCGAGCCGATACGGCAAAGAATCGTGAACTTGTCGCACCAAGGAGTGAGACCTTGTGACATTTCAAGGCAGCTGAGGGTCTCACACGGTTGTGTCAGCAAGATCCTGGCCAGGTATCATCACGTCTTATTCAGTGCAGTGTTGTTGTGCTTGTTTCGCCGATCGTATGAATAAGTTACACGGTTTGGAATCCTGCAGCTGAAATTATTACATTCATTTGCTTTGCTTTTCTCAGATATTATGAGACCGGCAGTATTCGCCCTGGAGTGATTGGGGGGAGCAAGCCAAAAGTGGCCACTCACAGCGTGGTTGTGAAGATCACGGAATACAAACGAGACAACCCCACCATGTTTGCGTGGGAAATACGAGATCGTCTTCTTGCTGACGGCGTTTGCACAAGCGATACCGTACCCAGTGTTTCGTCAATTAACAGGTTTGTTTCGCTACGTTCGTCATGCGGTCTTCTGATTGGGATGTGTAGACAAAAAAGACAATGTTTTATTAGCAAGAAAGAATTACTTGGACAAAATTTCGGCATTCCGAAAGGAAAGAGTGTGAGTTTCATCATGCGAAACGTGTCGGTAAATATCCAGCTATTAACACCCAGGTTTTCAGAGTAGCATTTTTATCTATACGATGCAACCGGAGTAGAGGGTGGAATAAAATCACATCTCGATTTGAAGATTATTAAATACCTTCGACGTTGCAAGCACACGGCCCAGTCCGAAGACTGCTTCAACAGACGCAGCCTGCATTTGCTGCGTGTTTGAAGTGAAGGTCAACTGATTTGTCGTGGCCCTTAGAAAAGTAAAGACGTTGTGTTTTCGCTCATTTTAGGATCGTTCGAAGCAAAACGGCGGAGTTCATGAAGGATAACCAGCGTCTGGCGGAACAAGCCAGCTTGCCATCGCCCCTCGTGCATTTACCTAAAAGTAGGTGAACTTTTACGCCGTAACTGGCTTATCATGCGGTTCAGCTAGTATCGCTTTCCACCTGGGAAGTCTTGTACTTGCGGTAGCTAATTACACAGTATCTTGTTCTTCAGCTGAAAGGAAACGCACCGTTACAGCACCCGCGTCCACCCTGGTCGTCATGGGCAACCAGCAGCAAGCGAATGGCAACACGGCGGACATGAGCCTCGGTACAGTGTCACTTGCATTTTGCTCCACTTCGTGAAAGTGATCTCTGATTTAGCGTTTTTCGTTTTTTTTAATTTGTTTGTTTCAAGTTGATACAGTTGTTTACAAATCTGAATCTTGAGCTCCCGTGGTGCACAGGAACAAGGTTTCAAAACAAACGTATGCACTTTCGTCAGCGAAACAAACGTGTCCATTGGTAGAAAACAAAAATACAACCTGAACCCAAACTTAGTCCAGATCCACTGAGATAAAATCTCTTATTAACATACCACGGATATATTCTGTATTTTAAGCTGGCTGTTGGAGAGAGACTGCCCACCACCGAAAAAACTATAATAATCTAAACGTACTACAATTTTTTTTATTAGCATTAATGGGGACTAACATCAGTATTCACTGAAGTGAGTTTGGTGTTTTTGAGGGATGTATGGGAAGCGTCAAGTCCAGAAATAGGAAGTCTGAAGCTTCTGAACCAATTTCAGGAAACATCAAAATTCACATTTGGTTCGGAACGTAGAGTGACACTTTTCGCGGATGTGTTGCGACAGTGCATTGCACGTGTTATTAATTTCTTGACCTCAGACAATTTCGTTTTGGACCGTGGGAATATTTGAATTTTTTTTCGTAAAGTTTGCAACGCCACAACCACAACTTGGTGGCGTCTGGAATGCGTTACGCTTGCGGACGTGAGTTTCGTGTCTCTATCGAAACTCCTAGAAATTGCTCTCGTCTTTCCCTTAAAATACGTTTCGCAAAAAAGCATGTTGTTTTCAAGATGTCTTAAAGAGTGTTATTCTTAATAGGACTGGAATATTTACGAATGCTTTTTGTGTAGACGTGCAGCATCTTAAAGTTGAGAGCGTTGCCAGTGCGGTGCCGACATCCAGCACTGAGCAGAGTAGAATACACAGCTTGAGCAATTTGCTGGGAATCACACCCAGTCAAGCCGCCCTGCTTGCCAGCAATCCTGCAGGTAAGAAGAGTGCAGGTGTCCTTTCGAATTCTGGGCTTTTTTTCGTTGGGATATGTCGGTCATTTGTCCCATAATAGTATTAAAACTCGCCGTAACAGTATTCACTAGTATATATTTTCAGATATTATGATCGAATTGACTTAGTTTTTATTCGGTCATTTCAAAAAGATTTGGTCCACGTCGGTCATTTCAAAAAGATTTGGTTTACGACCGAAAAAAACTTTGGTTTCCATGCACTACTTCTTTTCAGCCATGTTTTCCTTTCCGAAAGTTTTCAGTCCATAGTTGATTTCTTGTACGAGTGACGTGACCAATTGAGCATTATTAATTTAGGCAGTCGCGTGTCTCGTTGCAAACTCGTCATAGAGTGCTTTGCTAAGCCAAGCGATACCATATGATAAAGTGGTGCTACGGATCATCGCTTCAGCGAACAATCAATTTGCTGCTTTCAGCTTTTACACAAGCAGCGGCGGCGGTAGTGGGGGGAACCTCGACCACCCAGCCGTCCTCGACCGAAGCGGTGAGAGTGCAGTCGACGCCCGTGGCGACGTCGCTTCCCGCCGTCCTTGCCGGCCTTCCCATTGGTCAACAGTACGAGCTCTTGAAAACCGTGGGCGGAGACCTCGTCGCTGTGCCGCCACCTGCCGACAAAACTACCGAGGTTCGTCGCGCGTGTTTGCCGCACTTCTGTAAACACACGTTTACGTTCGTTGCCCGTAATCGAAGCAGAGGGCTCCGCATCGATTTGCAAGCTCAGTAAGCTAGGACTCCGGACAGGCCCGTAACCACGGGGGGCGTTCGGGGGCAGTGCCCCCCCAAAAAAACCTTGTTGCACCCAGAAAAATTTGTTTCAACCGTATAATAAAAATAAAGTTTTTGCCCCCTAAAAATGTATTTTTCCCCCCCAAACTTAAAACCTGGTAACGGGCCTGACTCTGGATATCGCTGCGTCCAGCCAATCGGCTGCTTTCGTTTTTATGATTACTCACATGTTAAGTTGTGTGGATTGCAGTCCAATCTTTCTTCGGAGGTGTATGTTTTATAATCATCGCCTGTGAGGTGCGCGAAGTCATTTTCTTGGAAATTACCACACATCATAGGCGGCTTTCAAACGCCCTACTAATATAAGACCTGAAACCGTGTCATCTTTTATGACTGCCTCGTCTAATACGACAAATGCTCTCAGCAACACACTGTAGATCTTGCGTTTGTATTATAACACCGGCGACGTTACCTCAGGCCTCGCCGCGTTTACAATCCGTGAAGAACATCGCTGCCCTGACTACCGCGGATACATCTTCGGGACAACATCAAGTACTTATCAGCCCTCAGGGCCAACTTGTCACGCCAGCCGGCGTTGTTATGACAGCAAGCCAGGTAACATACTACGAAACGTGCCAAGTGCTTTCGTACCTTTTGTTTACGCTTGCGTGCTGTCTTGGATCCAACATCTGGCATCTTCCCTCGCACCTCCAACACACACACGACGAACCGCCTCAGTTCATGTCTTGAGTGCGTATTTTCGAATGGACGAACACGTTGCTCTGTCCGATTGTTTGGCTTGTTGGCAGCATCTAGCGACGAAGCTGCCGCGCTTTGTGTGCCGCTAGAGGCGCTATTGATATGCTCTTTCCAGAGCAACCCGCACCTGGGCGTGAAGCCTGAGCGGCGTGTGGTGATAATGCGCTTTCCTGATCTTCTCCAAATGGTCTGCAGCGATCGAACAAAGCTTATACTAGAGGTGGTTACGTTAAGTTGTGCCCTGGAGCCAGTTCTTCAGCGAAACAGTATATTTTGTGCAATATACTATACCAGTTGTCCTCAACCTTTCATGGTTTGTGTCCCCTTCCAAAGTCTCTCAACACTTGTGACCCCCTGCTCATCAATAGGGTTTTGCAATATCACGGCAGAGCTATTTAGAAAAGACCTCGGCTCGTGGCCGCCGGAGAACCGCTCCGTGGACCCCAAAGTGGGCCGAGGGCTCCGGTTGAGAAACCCTGCACTATACCTTCTCGGCTTGCTGTGCGGCGGCGTGAACGCGCTGCCAAACTTATTTTTATCTGGGCCGGACTCTGTTCTTGATCCACGCGGTCGCTAAGCGAAACTTATTTTGTCGCACGCTTTGAATGAGTGCGCACTTGTCCCAGCGAATCCAGGAGCGACATCCTGCGGAACAAGCGCGCGAAACTGTTTCGAAGGAGGAGGTGCCATTCGCGCATTTGATGCTCACTGACGTCGTTTTCTTTGCCAGGCTTCCGAAACTGTCGCCGTCGCCGCCCCTCCTCAGCTGTCCAGCGTCGAGTCGTCGTCAGTCGCGCAGCATTCCGCGACCGGTCACGCAACGCTGACCATCAGCGCCTCAGCCAATAAGAAGATCGAACCCATCACGGTTTCCACCAGTATGTGTTGCTTGTTCAGAGTGCGCGCTCTGTGTGCTGACTGCATTTAGGCACGCCGCTGTTTAGGCCGCCTACGCAACTACCGCAGGAAATGTCGCCCCGAATGACAATCCACTCGTCGGTTGTGGTTACACACTGGTTGATTGAAGACTGGTGATAAAATGCGGTGGAACTTACATCGTGTCAAAGCCGTTTTTTGAAGAAGTGTAATTTCGTGCAGTGGCACAAGAGCAAACCCAAGCTTTGTTTCAACAAAATCAGATCATGCCTTCATTCGAAAGGTTTTGGTCTTTATATTGCCATAGCGCGGCAACGCATATAGATATATATATATATATTACCGGGTTACCGACATGGCTGAAATCGTAGCATGTAGCCAAGTCGAATGAAGTCGCAAATGTCAAATTTGACATTGAATACTCGGAAAACATCTAAATATGCGAAAATTGCCATGTCCAAATCGATTACATCAAAGTTGTTTGAAACCAGAGCATGGTTTAGTCGTAGTTAGACGATTTGTCTTGGGGCAACATGACACATTCGTCGCGAATGCCTTGCGTTGCCGAGATTTCATGAACTGATAATGGCAAGAAACGTGAATGATCGCTATGTTGCCAACTGTGGCGTTGAATGTCTAAGCGCCCGAAAATGTAGATACGCAACTTCCCGAGGTGCTTGGAGTCTCACAGCTTTCTAAACAGCCTCAGGGGGTTGGAGGGCTAGGACATTATTTTTCCAGTTGTTTTCACCGAATAAGCGCAAATAGCTCGATGCTGTTGCTTTTCCATTATTTTGCCTCGTGCCACAGTCGCAGCGCGATACTTGTCACACGTCGGCCATTTGTTTTGGTCTATTTAATCTGCTGATGATAATGGTGTAGCGGTTCTGCAGTTACGCCGTTTGTCTACTTGTAAATACCTGTACCTTCGTCCTGCCACCGGATGCATCAAGGAAAGGTTATACGCACTCCGTGGGTTAAGACCAGTGGTGGGGAAACACCCCGCGGCAAGTCGACGTTGAAGGGGAGGGGCAATGTGATGATAAACTTCAACGGCGGGATTTTAGTGACCGGCCGAAGTGTCTGCTAGAAAATTGCATTTCATTGTTTGCATAACATATTCACACCTACACGAAAAAGTAAGATTTATGGTCAGGAAAAATCCCCAGAGGGGAAAACACGACTTTGGAGATGACCTTGTATGGCGTAACTAAAATAGTTTGCCAAGCACAGTTCACTTCATGCTACGTACAAGGGTCATGGCCTCCACGAAAGCGTGGTGTACTAGTAGCACTTGGGCAATGGGGTACCAGAGCAGTACGTTTTAGTCATCCCCAGGTTGAAAACAATATCGGCGACTGCATGGTCAAGCAAAGCAACCTGTTTGATAAACGTAATGAGAAACAACGGGGTAGGCGCGCGGAGAAAACTTTGTGTCAACTCTTCTATTTTTTTGCGCTGCCTTCGGGACCATTGAAAATATTTCCTCTTGTCGCTATTTGGTCGTGAAGTTGAAAACAGCGTTGTTCTTTTCACGGATTCCTACTACTGAAAGCGCTTGCCGCGCATTTTCCGAAGTGCTTTCCATAATCCGTCGTTAACTAAATCAGTTTCTCGCGATAACTGCACACACGGCTAAGTTCTTTGATTTGGATAATTCCATGTCGCAGCTCCAAGAATGAATTTCCTCTCTATTCCTTCAGACCAACAGGGTTTGGTGACCCTGACACCGCAACAGATACAGCAGCTGGCAGCTCAGGGCGTCATCATCCAGACTGCCAGTCCTTCGCCGTACACCAACCAATTCGCCGAAGCAGCCAGTATCGAGGTGGGTGTCTCGAGAAAATGTTAAAGGGTGCATGATGGTAGCAGTAGCTAAAAAGGTTCGACGCCCTAACACCTTTCCTTTGCATGCAGCTCCATTTTAGCTCGTGCATGATTTACCCTAGCTGAACTAAAGCGTGACCGCGCTCAACCTCTTACTGGAATTGCGTTCGCTTGATTTTTTTCAGCAGTTTTTTGAAAAAAGTTCTCCAAAACGAGCACTTTTTTGCATTTTAATTCAGTCACGTCATACTCGTTTACACGAGGCACTGCGTAGCACTTTCTTCAGGAACTGTTTTATGCTCCAAAAACAAAGTTTTTTTCTTACATTCAAGAACCCTGTTACATTCAATCGTTAGTTATAGTGGAGTCAGATGCGGAGCTGTATCGAATCAAGTAATGTGGAGGTGCCCGTGCAACTATACAGAACATCGGAGCAAGTTGAATGATACCCTGTCCTCATAAGACTGCTGTGGGAAGTAAATTAGTTGCTAAAAAAACTATCACTTGTACATTCTCCCGACTAGAATCCTTTGACCTTGTCTTTGCAACGCTGGTCGCTTCTTCGCTACATCTGTTGAGGTCATTGAGATTTTAGACCTTCTGCGCTTAATCTGAAACAATGCACCTCAAGAACCCAAGCACAACGTACTTCCTGGTACATCGGAATTGTGATAAAATTTTTAAAAAATGAACTGCAGCTCAATTGACAGCGCTACTCTCACTTTGCTGTGCTCAAAAAGTTTTGACAAATAAAGGTCAAATGTTGTGGCTGAGGATTGATTTTTGTCTAAAGTTCCTTTAACATTTCGATTGCCGGTGATAACGAGGAATGTGGTTTCCGACCCCCTTGTGCTGCTTCGGATACAAAGTTCTTTGTAATTTTATTTGTTTTTGAAACCGATCGTAGTTCCAATAGCGTTCGGAAGCTAGGTTCAATCCAGCGGGTCTTGGAGCTTTATATTTTTTGGGTCTTGGAGCTTTATATTGGGGGACTAAGCCCACCAAAACTCCCCCCCGCGTGGCGGCGCGACTGCTAAGCACCAGAAGGTAACTCGCGCGTTTCGCATTTGCTTCATCACGAACGAGTCATTTGAGGTCATATGGAAAGCACATTAGTTCGCGTAGCGGAAAACAACAGACGGTTTGTGCCGGGCCTGTGAGAATGTTAAAGCAACGGCGACCTTTCCGTAGACTTTATCTCTAATCTGAAAAAATCAATGATTTCCTGGGTTTATGATTCCCACATCCTGGCACAAGATGACAAACCGTTTTGCTCAGCACAGCTGACGACGAAAGAAGACTCAAAACGTCTTGATTCCGTTCACACATCAGTCGTGATCGCGTCGATGTGTGCCAAATAGCGAACATCTTAGCAAACAAGATTGTACCGAAAGGTTTAAACACCTCGACTTGCTGTACCGGCAATAACCGCAGCGGTGCGTTTCTCTTCTGCACAATAACACGACTGGCTGTTGATGCATGCCCTACCTTGACTAATCGCAGAAAGCGGTTGAAACGGCGACTGTAGACTCCAGTGAAAGTGTAAAAGAAGCCGAGCCCAGAACTGCAGACGATGCCGGCAATGGTCCCAACTCTGTCTCTGACGCGTCGGCCGAGGTATATTGTGCTTGGTGTGGCATGCTGTGCCGTTTTCGAGCTTTCGCTTGTTTTTCTGCTTGACGTGCGACGTATGCCTGTGTCTCGATATCGTTTAATTGTTCACGAGTTTGCGGTTGCCGTAGCAACGAATTGCTTGTTTGCAATTTTTTTTGCACGGCCTGTCTGGCTTTTGACGAATTCGCTGTTGATGGACGAGTATTGATCATCACCCTCCTTCAATGGTGCCACGGTTTTCAATCACCCCTAATGCACAAGCCCGTCGTTCAATCGGCGTCGCAGTTTCAGCGTCAGTCAAAGTGCTTACTTGCTGTTCCAGACCAAACCTCACGCCCCCGAGGCCCTTCCGGCGGCCGCGTCGAACGAGACCAGCATGACCCAGGACCAGCAGCAGCAATTGCTGAAGATGTTGCAAAGCGGTAGGTTGCTAACGACAGACTGTCTTAACGACTGTTATCTGTTCTTCCTTAGTCGTGCCATTACGCGACCGAACCTCGCATCCAAGAAGCCCGTTGTGGCCTGTGTGTTTTCAGCGTTGTCGGTGAAGAGCAAACCGACTGACTAGACTAATAATAATAATAACCTCAATAAAATGTTAGTGGCAGCGCAACAACAACAACAGCAGCAACAACAGCCGGGAACCGCGCAGCTCCTCTCCGCCGCTGCAGCGCTCAGTGCCATCCCAACGGCCACGTTCACGTCGCAGACTGCAGGTATTGTCGATACGTTCGCTATCTCAGTGCGCCTGCAACGCGTGAGCGACCGTAACGCAACGTCTGTTCTGTATCGGCGTTGTTGGTTGATTTGCGCATGCGAAGGCCGCAAGGTTTTGTTCACTGCTAAACGGACTTAGGGCAGCAGAGATTCTTCGAGAGTTGCTAGCGGAGGTCCTTATTTGGTGATACCTTGTCTGTTGCCGACCATCTTTCTATGTGCACAAAGTAGAATTGGGAAAAAAACGCTGAACTATTGCTTAAAGGCTTGTTCTATTCTAGTTTTACTCACGTTTTGCTTTCAATTTAAAGATTCTGAATTAAAAAAAAACTATGCCTTAAAGGCTTTTTCTTCTCTGGTTTTACCCATATTTCGCTTTCAAATTAAACTTTTTGAATTAAGAAAAGCTGTGCTGTTGTAAGAGAAAGGCGCATACAACGCACGCACATTCTTGCGCAGAAGCCAACACGAACGCAAACAACAGCAACACCCAGCAGCTGCTGCCCGCCCAGCCCTCGGTGCTGACCGCCGCACAACTGCAACAACTCAACAACAATCTGCAACAACAACAACAGCAACAAAACCAGCAGCAGGGCATTGTGCAGGTTGGTGTGCGTGTTGGTCTTTTCCTCGGTAACTTACTTCAGAAACGTTTGTTTGCTCAGGTGTGCCGTTGTGGGTGAACCAGTGGGCATCCGAAAGACCTAACTAAGTAATAGACTGGAGTGATGCTTCCAAATTTTTAATTTTGGACTCGAAGCTAGCACAAACGACTGGTTATCAACGTGAATTTGAAAAGTGGTCGCTTTCCTTGCGGAAGTCACTACTGTTGAGCAAACGATTATATTATTAATTTTGTCACTTCTAATAATCTTGTTTTTTGGAAACGTGGATCGGAAGATTTTTCACAATCGCAAGTCACCTCTGAAAAAGTACTGAGCGGAACAGAGATATAAAAATTGGCAGTAAATACCGTTTTTTTTGTTTTGTTTCACCAGCATCGGTCGACAAGGAGTAGTCGACCCTTAGGTACTATCGTATTGAAAATGCAAAATTACGTAAGCCAACAAAAATATATCAAAATCATTGTGTTCATGCAATAGTTGGTTTTACGCTTGGTACTAGTTTTTTATTGATAAAATATTCCAGACTTCCCTGAATATGTAACGGGATTAGTTTAATCTGCATTGGACAAAATACGCGTAGTGTTGTCCTGGTATTAGGATCACGTCTAAAAATGAGAGTTGCAACTCGACACGCTTCACTTCGCTGCTGTGACGTCATTCGAACCCGTTTCAAACAAAACAACATCGCGAACTTGATCGTGTTAGTTGCGAGCGGCAGAACGACGTAACAATGCTTGTTGCGCAGATCCTTTCCGCCGCTGCGCAACTACAGAATCAGCAAAACGCCAACAATAACAACAGCAACAACAACAACAATCAACTACAGCAGCTCGCTGTGGCGCAGATGTTGTCTGTTGCCGGGAACAAAAGCGTTCCCATGACAACTGTTACCAGGTAAGACAAACCCACTCTCACTTTAAAAAGTAGCATGGCGTAAAAGTCGCTGACCTTCCGTCATGGTCGCTTTTCGCAGTTGTAACGGATGTCATCGTCCGTTTGCTCTTTACTGTGGATCTCAAGTATCGGCGTTGTTACTCATTTTTTGTGTTCGTTTCTCAACCAACGTAGCTGCAGCCTAACACGGTCTATGTTTTATGGAGCGTTATGCACTCTCTTTTCTTTGGCACCACAGCACTGCCCAGCACAGGTTGTCAGTGCACGGGTCTTTTCATATTAATAAGTAGACCTAGCCAGGGCCGGCCCTAGCATGTGCAGGGCCCCTATAAGCAGTGCTTTATGACGTCATCGTGCTCAGTCAACCTTGCTGCGACCTTTTTGCGAAATTGGCTAAGATGATACTAAGACATATCGCAAACGTTTCGATAATCGCAAACTTGGCCTATATGAACATCAAAAAACACGGCGAATTATTGGAATTGATCTGTATGTAGATGTAGATGATATGTAGACACAAAGTATTCTTTTCGTTTGGAGGGGTGTGGGCATAGCTAATGTGTCCCCTAACTATGTCATGCTGTGGTGGACATTAAACAGTATACCGCTACGAATCGTAATTAAGCCGAAAATTCTAAAGGAAGCTCTGCAATGGAGATTTGAGCGGCGAGCACAAGTGGAAAGTTACGTAGTTACCTGAATCAAACCGAACAAGCGAATTGAACCTACAATGCAATATACTTCAATCTTGTGAGAGTGAACGCCACTTTCGTTCGAAGGAGAAGGCCCCTACCCACGGGGCGAGGCATTCGCGGGCAGGGCCCCCCAAGTTTTTTTGTGCCCCTCCGTAATTTTATTGTGTCCAGAAAAATTTGTCTTAAACGTATAATAAAAACAAAAATATTGTCTCCTGCAAATGTATTTTCCCCAAAAACTTTAAAACCTGACTACGTGCCTGCGAAGAATGACCGACTTGGAGAAGGCTGCTAACATAAACTGATTAATCTTTCTCACATTCGGCAACCACAAGCGCAAACGCATTCTTGTATAAAGATAAGGTCTGGGCGCACTATCAACTATACCCTGTATGACGCAATACACGAAAAAAACGCTTCACTTGTGAGCAAACCATATATCCGACCAAAGTTCCCCAAAAGCCCAATTTTATAGTCATTCTTAAGGCATGGACTTGGATACCAATGCGAACTGTTCTTCATGAATTCGAAATATTTCACAACTAGAAAAAACGTACCAAACGCAATATATAATGCGCATGGTTGATTGATCAAATAGAAGCATATAGCCGCCCAATATGATGAGCAGGAACGAGTGTGCTGGA
>JGI24021J15306_10010344_pt1 | contig 11570 bp, 6 predicted proteins | sample Ectturendosymbi1_FD_15306 | JGI IMG/M metagenome (IMG submission 15306)
AAACATTTTGCCCCCCCCAAATTTTTGGTCTCCCCAAATTTCTGAGCTGGCTACGCCACTGGCTCAGGGGTCACCATCTTGGTGCCCGCGGGTACCGGGTCGCCTGCAAGGACCATGTAGGTCGCCCGCGGGCCTGTAACATTAGCATGATCAATGTCTTCACATTAACGAATATCAATACTAAAATAATTGAAAGTAAAATGAGCAAAATTTTTGTTTCAGATTGTGTATCAAACTAGTAGCCCTTCGTATTAATCGGTACACAAAAAGTAGCTAGCAGTTTGAAAAAGGCTGGTGACCCTGATCTAGCTGATCCCATCTTTGAAAGCGCGGGAAGCACCCAAGTTACCTTAGACCACATTGAACCCTTGACAAAAGCGTTTGCAATGGAAAGATCGAATAGTGAGCACAGCTAGAGCAGGTGCTTCCCATTTTCGTTCATTTTCCTATGCCAAAGTGCTCTATGAGAGAGCTCCAAAATCGGCTCCAATGCGTGCGTTGAAGTCTCCCAACAGAGCGTAGTTGTTGCCGCAAGCAGTGCCCGAGAGGAAAAAATCACAAAGCTGCTGATGGGACACACTCAAACATTAGTAGCATCGGTGCATGTGCCGATATTAATGTTAGGCATCCTTTAACGACCATTTTTAGACACAGAGAGACAAATAGTGCATGTTCCACACACGGAATATTTGCGATTTTCAGCCGTCTCGAAACCGTTGCGACATATGGGATAATGTTCTTTGATTTATCCAGATGAATTCAACCAGGTTGCTCTGAGCAAGGTCACTTGAATGCCGAGGTGGTCCAGTTTGAAGCTAACTAAGGCAGATATCTGGAGAGGGGATGGGAGAGCCCAGTGGTTCTTAAACCTTTTTTTACATATTTTGCCCTTTTATCAAACAAGATCACCAGGTTTACCCCCAATACACTCAATAGTGCTCATTTATTGAAAATACAAAAGTAAAAAACTCTTTTAGTTTATAATGATTTATATAACTTTACATTTGCTGCAATTTATGTTTCATTAAATTTATCCCCTTGGAAGATGAAATTTACCCCAGGTTAAGGACCACTGGCCATAGCCTCTACACCAGTGGTCTTCAACCTTTTTTGTACAATCGCCCCCCTACAGGAACATTGTTTGAAAATCGTCCCCTACGTATAATTTTTGCGTTGTCTAAAAATATTATTTTGTTTCTTAAAATAATTTCAGTGCTAATGAAATATAAACGAGCAATCTAGTTAGCACAAAACAAAACGAACAAACAAAACGAAGGCAAATGCATTTGCCGAATAAGTGCTATTCATTTCCAAAAAAACAGCTGGTTACTCTGCGAACCTTCCGATGGTGTTTGTCTGCAAGCTTTTTCAAAGCAGGTTGCAAGTTGGTCAGTGTAGGTCATATGGCGTTCTGTCGGTCTTGTTCATGTCAAGACGATTGTGGTATTTACACTACAGTATTACGCGTGTGCAATACTTGGCAGAAACCTTGCTCAGCAAAATACGTTGTGGGAAACGCCAGTAATAATAGCTTAACTTTTCCCCAAAGTTCTGGAAAACGCTCACTGCACTTAATCGAAAAATCTGACCATCTGTATGTTTGAAATATAGCATGGGCTTCATCGTCGCTTTGGATGTCGATGAGATGTCCTGGATAGTGGAATCGCATTTGCTTATGCTAGCTGGCAAAAAGGTATTTCACCCAGTAACTTTCTACGCAATTCAACTTTCGGCGTGATATCCACAACAGAATGACTTCATAGCAAGCATCAAAAAGCAGGTGGTGAAAAGCATTTCTTGGACGCCTTAGATCAGCCAAGATTGAGTGTTTGGGCTTACTCGCAGGGCTAAGTTACTCCTTTCCTAGCCTACTCTTCTGTTAAACTCTGTCATAAGTCAGATGAACACAGTACAGCTATATCCACAGAACAGCAAACCACTCGAACTGACTGAAAAACACGATGATCACGTTTTACAACTAACTTACGGGCTAGCTGTTAATTTAATTGCTACGTAAATCGTCTCGCAACAGTCATATTTCCAGTATTTTGACAACCCAATATACTTTAGTGGGCCTACATTGTTTTACTCAAGGTACTAAACAAATATAAAACACGTGATAAAGAACTGTCGTATTTTTTGCCTATGAAANAATCGTTTTGCAATGCTCTTTTATCGAAGGCNATGGAAACTTGTTTCAAGGCAACTTTGATATTAATAACACACACGGTTGGAGGGATTTGTGACAGTTTACGACGAAAATTCACTGGGTTAAACTTGACGGTAACTTGCTATTAATATTTGCTATTGCCACGAAAGTCGATGCGATCATTTGCTGGTAGCAATGTTATGATTTTTGAGCCATTTTTACTACCTTCAAAAAAGCTGAAGTTTTCAACTTAAAAAATGGAGCTTTGGGTATTTTCCAAGAGCTATATCAGTATTGGTCGCTTTCAGCCAATATCAGTAGGGTAACCAAAAGTCAATAAAGTCATAAATTTTCTGCCTTTTTTAAAGTTTATGAAACGTCCACAAACCAAATTTCACTCTGATATCATGAGCGATTCCAAAGTTTTTGGTCGAAAAAAGTTAAAATTTTACATTAGATTAAAATTGATCCTTAGGTCAAAATTTCTTGCAGCACAGCCATTTTCCCTTGATCGATATTTTATCGAAACTACAACTGCAGATTTTACATGCTTTTGCAAGTTTAGTTACAATTCTGACATAATATTGGATTTTTTGCGACTTCTGACGAAGCAATGGTGTTTGCCACAACCGGACGATTGCAAGTACACTAGGCATGGTAACACTTCATGTTGAAGTATAAAAACGTAGAACCTTCTCAATGACTTCAGGAGATTTTTGACACTGGATATTTATCTTGTGCGTTTGGATTGATTTTCGTCTACGGGATTTTTACCTCTGGTTTCGTTGGGTCTTTCACACTTTTGAGTTTTTGTTTCATTTCAACAGAAAAAAGATTTTTAACCTGTCGGTTTGATTTCTAATATATGCTTTGCATTCCGCGTTTCAATTGCAAACGCAGGAAATTGGTAGGTCAAAATAAAGTCAAAAATTGAAAATTATAAAACCAAAATTTTAATTTTTTAGGTCAAAAACTTGGTTGCCGTAAATATCAGTATAATAGAACTAATCAACGCATACTATACGAGAAACGTCCAAAACTCCGCGTGCTGACGATGTATACAGGCTGGCAAATGTTGTTGCTTGATGTCTTTTTTGTGAGGCTGATCATGCAACGATTGGATTAAACAACTTGACAAACTACTGAGTGCAACAATATCTCTACACTTTTGTCTTATTTTGAACATTAGACTCTACAAAATATGTGGGATATTCATAATCTTCGTGAGACCGCAATGCTTGACACCCAACCAGTGACACTCACCCTGACCTTGGATAGTTAGTGCAGTGAAGCGTTACATAGGACGATGTCAGTTTGATTGTTACGTGTTCAGTCCGATATGGGTTTTGTAACCTTTGTTACGAACCAAGCAGTCGAAAGTGCATCAATTGCTTTGAGTCCAAAGCAACAAACATTGTCTTTTTTGGAATCAATTCAAAATTTTAGTATGTTTTAACCTGCAGAAATCGCCTCCCAGGAAACTGAAATCGCCCTCAAATCTAAAATCGACCCTTTCGGGCGATTTTGCCCACGCTGAAGACCACTGCTCTACACGAAAACCAAGCGATCCGATGTACCAGCAAGTGAGTGTAAAGTGAGCCAGCACTAGCTGCTTGGGCCTTTTACGTCTCACGTCCCAACACTATCTAACAAGTCCTGAGATGGGCAAAAAGTGAACTGAGGACAGATGCTTGCCCAGGACAATTGCCCACCTACAGTCCAACCAACATTGCCACCAGCGGAACGTCAGAGCAGGACAGCTGGGCTGAAAGCTGGCTGCCTCACAGTACCAACGAGAATGCGCCTAGTGATTTCAGCACAGAAGATAACTCGCAGCAGGCCGATAGCCAATGAATAGATTGGCAGGTGCCCTGACTGAAGCTGCCATCCCCTGCTGTCGAGCTGGCATGGGAAATTTGGTGGAATTCCCATTTCCAAAACAGATTGCTGGAGCAACTTTAATGTGTAAGTCCCTTGCTTTCAGAGTGGCCACCAACAGCAACTGTAATGTGCAAGTACCTTCCTTTCAAAGGGACCGTACCACCATCTCCAATGAGCAAATAAAAAAACCTTCAAACCAACTTCTAAACCAAAAAATTGTGGGTTAAAATTTCTTCCAAAAAGTTCTGAAAAGGCCCTATCAATTAAAGAGCAAATAGACCTACTCATACCAAATGATAATTATTTATACCAAATGATGTTTTTTAGAGATTGAAGTATTTGCTATATTGATAATGTTATGAAAATACCACAGATGAACAAAAAGTAGTCTTTTTTATGTCTCTGAGGTGAAAAGGTTAGACAAATTTCTCATTTCTTGTGATTTTGTACCTTAGTGAACATTTCCATCAGAAAATAAGACAACATGCGATTGTTACAGCAGGGACCACACTACATCTTTTAATTTACAGGACATTTTCTTCTTAGTTTACAAAGTAATTTTGTATTATTGCTGTTGCGCTGCAAAGACTGTTAATAAGCAAGGCTACATTCATGCTTATTATCACATAGCAGAAATGGCAATTTTTTAATATTATGAATACTCATTTTTTCTACAGATATTTTAGGTGGTTTGATTCAGCCTATGCTTGAAGTCATATGTTATTTGAAGCTTGAGTAGTAAATGGTTGGTCTAAGGTAGACTTGGTAGGTGATGTTTAAGCTCTTTTACCAGCTCTTAGCCAGTATAACTTGAACCAGTTTTTCTTAGCACAGATTTAAAAAAGTAGGCTACTTGCTGCAGTAGAAATGTTTGCGATAAGGTACATGATGAATTACTTCCTACTTTTGCACACTTTTCAAACAGCTAGTGTCAATGCAAGATGTGGGCAGCCTTGACTCATCCAGCCTCAAAGCTTTCCAAAACAAGTCTCTAATTGGATGCTTTTGTATGCTATATTCATGTAGTTAAAAGCATGAAATTTAAAACAGATTTAGTGTGTAACAGCGTTGAGTATATTTGTTATTGTGACCTTTCAGTTACTGCTACAGTACATGTGCTTTGTATTAGTTTGACCTACAGAACATAATAGTTTGTACAATTTGGTTTGTGTTTCCTGCAGCTTTTCCACACACCGTGCGCCTGGCAAGAAGGCTACAGTACTAATTTCAAGATCTTGGTAAGAGACCAGGCCGGTAAGAGACCATCTTGGTAAGACCAGGCCGAGAATCGAACTCTCGACCTACCAGCACCGAAGCGGACGCACTTACCACTAGACCACGGATTGGTCTTTTGAAACATTTGAGTGTTTTGGAAGTATTGCTTTACCTTTGCAAAGTTGCATCGTATAAAACCGTTGAGTTAGTAGCTTGTGTTGCCATCGAACCCGAACATGGCAACTGTTACAAAAATGCTTTTCAGCAGGGGTGGGCAAATAGCGGCCCTCGGGCCAAATGTGGGCCGCCAAAGCGTTTTCAGTGGCCCGCAGAAGCATTCAGGAAAAGCTTCAAATCTGAAATTTCCTCCAACTTCTCATAGTCAACATTAGTGCTGAGGCTATAAATCGAGACTTGCTTCTACTCGCATAAGAAGATACGGCCCTCCGCTTAACGTGGCTTTCTCAAAGTGGCCCCCAAGCAAATAAAATTGCCCACCCCTGCTTTACAGTAAAGGCTAGCTACATTTGCCTGTGACTTAGATATATGCAGATGGATTTTCCTAGACTGATGTGCAACTTGATTGGATGTACCTGTGAAAGGAGTTGTAAACCGTGTCGCGTTTTCGACTATTTTTCAGAAGGTTGTAATGTGAAGGGATTTTCCATTCTTACCACAAGAAAAGTAAATTTAATGTAAAGATATTTTCCTTTCTTACCACAAAAAACATGAAATCCAGATTCTGGTGCGTAAAATAGAATTGAAACACAAAACATTTCTTCCATGTTCTCGGTCAGTTGTTTCTGTGTTATTCTCAGTTTTGGTCTGAAAAGAAAGTAAACAGCAACGGCCAGACAGTATAGTTGTCGCACGAGGACTGCGATTTAAACAGTGCATCAGCTCAATATCACCCCAGGGCGTAACTATTACCTCCTTTGACAGCAGTTCGACGTGAAACGATTTTCTTCTTACTTCACTCACTTTGCTGTGTTTAGATTGCAGAACCCATTGGGGTGATTCCTTTAACAGCCTGTTAATTAATACATCAATGCCGCAACGCATAAAAGCACATATTCGTTTAAGAAGAAGCAGGATGGAAGTTGCAAACAAATTTATCATGTTAGTACAAAACTGAACTAACAAACGTATTCGTTTATGGACAAAAGTATAAGCAAGTGGGTCAAGACGTCATATATTCTTGATGTTCGAAATTGAATTCGAAAAGCGTTTGACATTTATATCTCATGAATAAATGTCAAATGCCAATAACATTTGCTGTACTATTTTGATCATTCTTCGGAACTTTTCGTCAGGCTGTGCGATATGTAAAACAAATTGATTTTAAACCTGTTATGAAAAGCTTTAACTGACGGAGACCTCGCAACAGCGTTAGCGTGGGTTTGCTTACAATGCCTATTAAACGCAGTCTTGTTGCTCGGAATGTGAATAGCTGCACGAGAAACCAAGTCAAAAGGTTCCATTTATACCGGGTTTATAGCAGCACAGTGTGCCTGGGTTCCTCTGTTGGCCAATAGGCATAACAAGACAGACAAACCGAAATGTTAAATGTCAATATTGGTAGTTTAGAGAAAAAAATTCGCCAGTTACTTTTAATATCTTTTTAAAACTTAGCCAAAATACAAACAATTAAACATCTTATCAAAAAATAAAAGAGAATCATTGGTTAGTGACCTAAAATTTAGATCACAATCGATAATTACCAGTGGACATGTTAGCATTTTATTAAAAACCGTTTGGCACTTTGTGTATGGCGAAGCTTTTGCTGACAACAAGCAAGGCCGACGTATTCTCTTGCAAAAATCGCTTTGGCAAAGCTTCAGCCATGGAAGTTGCAAGCAAAATGTCCTGTAATTCGGTGTAGAATCTTCTAGCCACTTTTAACACGTTTTTCAATGGCTGATGTTTGTTTAGGAAAAACTACCACATTAAACTTTTCATTTTCCATTTATACGACACAAAAGCACTTTTTGGGTCGCAATGCCAGCGCTCCAAATTTGCCAAAATCAGGTGAATTAGGACAGTGTTTGTCAAGCCTCTGAGCGTTTCTCAGGGCAAGACAGGCAGAAAAATTGTAGAATTAAACGTGGAAATGTCAATAGAATGGAGATGATATTTGGAAATCTGCGAGGCGATGAGACATTTTCATGGTAATCTTCCTGTTTCAAAATAATGAATGCCCTTTATTATTATTCACATTTCACTTCATTTTTTATACAAAAATAGCTTGAAATGTGTTCACTTTAAACAAAACATCCAAATCTCTGTCGGTACCAGGGGTCTGAAATCAATAAAATTATAATTGTTAACGGATAATAAGTGTTCGTGTACGTCTACGCTGGAAAGATTAAATCCGGCTGCTCAGGAAAGAGTAACATTTTGGAGCCAACTTCCGTAAAACCAAACAGATTGATTGAAAAACTACATTAATCTTTTCACTACTCACAACCAGTGAAAAGGTAGGAGGACCCAGAAAGCAATTCCAACAAGTCTAAGTAACCATCTCCAATGACGTATAATGCTAGCGAAGAGAGGAAGAAGTAAGAAGCCCAATCCATACGACATGTTCATTACTGTTGCTCCCATAATCCTTCTTTCAAGTACAGTCTCTTGTACTAAAAACACCTTGCTTTATTGAAAGGTTTGAAATTGGGCTTAGCAGTAAGTATAAACAAGAGTTAAAAAATTGAAGCGTACAACGTGCAGAAAAAAATTAGCTCTAGATCACAACAGTTAATGCTATTTTACGTGTACTATGAAAAGAAGCTTTGGTAAAGAGGGGGGCAAAGATGTTGCATACATCATATTTGTAACACGACGGCATAAAAACATAACGCGCGATACTACAGGCATACGTTTTGGCAATCAAGTTGTTTAGAACAGCAGTTGGAAGATTTTCTTGCTTCATTGGCCAATTTCATAAAAAACAACAACATCGCAATCTACCAGCCATCCCAACAGGTTGATGGTAAAATTGTCGAAATGTAGTGAAAATGTGAATTTCGTAGTAATAAATAACTTACAGCAATGAAAACATCAGCGGCAATCTTGAGTTGGATTCACTGCACAAATATAATCCTAATAATAACTAAAAAAGGAGGCTAGGGCTACGACCTTTGCGGTTCAAAATGACCTCGATCTAGTCCTGTCCTACTTTACGCCACAAATAGTGCGGAGGCATCACATGTGGAAACTGATAAGCTTTCGTTCTTGCTGCACGTATGTTGGTCAAGTTTCGGAGCTGTAACGAAGAGTAATTTATATGCAAGCCTTTTGCATGCCTTTCATTAGAATGTAAATTTTCATTGCGCCATACTCTGGAATTGAGTCGATTGAAGCGGCTCTCCCGATTTTGGACTGAAGTTCTTTTTCAGGAGAGCAGTCGTGGACATAAGAGATCCCAGGCAGCGAAAGTTGTCAACTTTTTCGAACCTAGTACCGTTCACGATAATATCTGCACGGGGCGTATCACAGTTTTTGTTGCTAATGACAAGAGAAAAAACCTCAAAAGCAGCAGCAAAACGGACCATTATTGATTGAAGGTCCGTTTCGCTGTGTGAAACGAAAGCAGCATCGTCTGCAAACAGCAGTTCACGCACCAGGATATGGCGAATTTGTTTTTACACATAATATTCCAAGATTGAGCAATCTGCCATCTGTGCAAGTGCGCAGGAAAAGTCCATCGGTGGTGCCATCGTCATGGAATGCATGATAAAGAACAGCAGAGAAAAAGATTCCAACCAGGGTTGGAGCCAGCCTTTGTTTTGCGCCACCTTTCAGCTCAAAGGGCGACGACACGGACTCTTCAAATGAGATACCTACTGCCATGTCGTCATGCAATGACTTGACAAGGCTGCAACGTCTATGCGGGCAATCGATTTTCCGTAGAACGACCTATAGACCTTTTCGGCTGAATATATCAAATGCTTTCGTCAATTCAAAAAAGCGGTGTGCAGTGGACGGCATCACTCACTGACCCTTCTGGATTCGGAAAGATGTAAAAGCAGGTTTGTATATGTTCATACCAGAGGTATCTAAGGTGTCACCCAAGAGAATGCATCATACGTGTTTTTAAAGCGAGCTATACAAAAACTCAGTTTTTTGAACTGATGTCATATGCCACTTGCTTTTCACCGAGAAGTTGCTAATTTTTTGTGGGCGTTGTAGAAAGTTTTAATAATTTGCACGTGGAAATTAATCCCAAATCTTTTACGATCAATCCAAATAAAGGGCTCATTCGCAACATTAAGTCAGTCACTAAATAGTACAGAGAGATATTTTGTCCACTTTGTGTAGAAATTCTCAGCTGTTTCATTAAAAAAGAAATTGTGTTCACTCTGAGGTCATTTAGGTGTGCTCTGCTCATTCTTCTTTGCAATTTTGACTGGGATCTGTAGATATTTTTTTGGGGGAAATGGTTTTAACTTGTTGTACCTAACAATTAAATTACTGGGGAGGAATTGCCCGGTTGCCCTCATGCTACTCTTCTTGAAATAATATCAGTTTTTGCGAATAATGGCACTTAAGTGAGCTTTCTTTAGTATACCATAAATAGGGAAAACTTGCGGAGATTCTAACTGGAATCATAAGGTTCAATGCCAACCTGATTTGGTTTAATTCCAGCTTGAAACAAACTGAATGTTTTAAAGGGAGAGAGCGAACTAACCAACGGAGGTGAACAATGCAGCGGGAATATGGCTTCGCCGACGCAAATGCGACCCATACCTCGAAGCCTGATGTTGCTATATGTGGAGTGTTCGGTTTGAAGCGAACGAATCAATCACATTTCTTTCTCTGCATGCAGTTTTAGATCGTGGGTATTAGATTCCTGCGCGGGGCGGTTTTAAGTGAACCATTGAACAATTTGCCACTAGCGATGAAACACGTTGCATATGTTTTTAGTGGTTTTCAAACAGGTGCAGGTTTGGGACTGAAACAGTGCGGGCCGCGGGATAGGTCGGATGCGGGTTGGGAAGGTGCGCTGGGCCGGGACGGGTTAGAAGTCTGTGCGTGTGCGGCGGGAGCGGGAAAGATTTCTCACATTCCTGTGGGTAGGTGCTAGGCGGAACGTGTTTAAATTTTCCCGGGCAGGAACGGAAAAAAATTTTGACCCGCGCAGGACTCTAGCGGGTATGTGTGATGCATAATAAAGGCATGAGCGGTTTTCACAAACTCACCCAAAACGAAACTTGTGTTGTAGAATACGTCACAAGCAAATCCAACAGCAGCTGATAGAGCAACCAAAAGCAAATAGCTGGTGCTAAATGAAATCGATACCGTGAAGACTGCAATCGACGTTATTGACACCCGTACAATTGTCTGTCGACCAAATCTGCAAAACAGGTTGTACACCAAAAGCTTGATCACGTTATTTCGGAAGCGGAAGCAAATCTATCTTTATTTTGTTAAATTTGGACCGCAAACAGTTAACTCTTCAAAAATGTCCAAACATCAAGCGCACCAGTTATTGCAAAGTAATCTATTTTCTACAGGACAAACAACGTTTAAGATAAATTATTCGCCTTCGGAATATTACAAATTCTCTGGGCGATCCACTGCAGTTATTTCAGGAGGCGTTGTCATCAACAAACCAAAGCATATGTTAACCGTTACTACAAATTCGAGTTTGGCGACAAACTCCTCAGATGGAAAAAGACGTGTAGATGTCGATAAAATTCGCTTGTTGTCAGTTTAGGTGAAAATTTATTCATTTTTAGTAATTTTTTCCAGGTAATGAATCTCCCACAATTAACGCCTCAGTCTTTGTTACTTTCAAAATTATAAACGAACTGATGCATTGCAGCGAAAACCGCACCTGTCTGATAAAGGTCCGCCGAATAAAGAGCCGAGCAGCATGCCCAGCATGAAAGATGTCGTCATCAGCGGGCGCTTCCAGGAGGAGCCGCAAACCAAATCAAACTGTCAACGACACATCTGCTGCAATACTAAATCGAAAGCAAAAGACTCCAGGCCAGATAACGTTTAATCCCTGCGCAAGCCACAATTGGGGCTTTGAAGGACGTTTCCGGCTGTAGCTTCCGAATCACAGCTACATCAACATATAGGACATTGCAGGAAAGTTAAGACAGCAACTGCGCGTACTTGTTACGTCATAGTGACGTAATTTTACGGGAAAACCCGTTTTTCGCAGAAGAGGCACTTTTGCCCGCCTGTGCCAATTCAAGCCGGGGAATCGAACCATCATGATTACCAGGGAGAGAAACGTCTTTGTCTGCCAATTGCCAACGCCTAACCCCTTAGACCAAAGAAGCGCTTCCCTCGTCTTTACAGATCGAGGCGTTATATG
>JGI24021J15306_10010345_pt1 | contig 11569 bp, 5 predicted proteins | sample Ectturendosymbi1_FD_15306 | JGI IMG/M metagenome (IMG submission 15306)
TTAATGAAATAAAATCCAAACATTTTTCAAAGGCGTGGAGGTTTTCTAGCCTTTGCGTTATCAGCTGCATACGTCAATCAGTCGCTCAAAAATTGGATAAGACCCACGTCTTATATGCGCGTAACTGGAATGCAGGCTGCAAAAAGCATACTGCAAATCTTGCTCTTAAACCATCGAGATTTTCATCATCGGTCTTGCATGAACGTTTTATAAGGAAGNGGTGCCTTTCATCCAAAATAGAAACGTGGAAATTTACTAAAAACAAACTTGAAAAACTTGACAATTCAACGAAGATTGANTTCTGTTTGCCGGCTTAAATCTGAACATAATTATTNAGAATAAAAGCGCCAGAAAAATGCACCATTTGTGGATGATGCTTCAAAAATAAGGGNCAATATATATTTAAATGTTGAGACTTCGTTGTTGTTTGCACTGTTGCGATCGGAAATCCTGAGCGGCATGTGCGCAAAGCTTCGCACCGTGGCAGCAAGTTCGCGCCACATACGTATATTTTTGTTCTTCGCGCACATGCCGTTCGTGGTGAATCACACAATCAACGCAACACCACCGGTGAGGTTGCAACAACATCCCCTCCTTTTTACAACGAACCACACCGATCGCACGTGCTTTGTGTGAAGGCTGAACTCCACACGAATCTCCACATCCTGGTCACAGCACCATTTTATTGCGATCGGAAATCCCGAGCGGCATGTGCGCAAAGCTTCGCACCGTGGCAGCAAGCAACAATAGAGACCACCCGACGAGATCACTCTGTTATTGCCTGTTCGCGCCACATACATATATTTTTCTTCTTCGCGCACATCCCGTTCGTGGTGAATCACACAATCAACGCAACACCACCGGAGAGGTTGCAACAGCACCCCCCTATCAAAATTTCTGGCTACGTGCCTGGTCCCACATCTCCCCAACGAGGTGTCCAAGTGGTACGAGATCGTATAAAGGTTTGGAATCCCTGATCTAAGGTAATTTGTGGAACCAAAGTCGGCACCACAAAAGATAGATTTTGAGGGGGCACTGCACACAAGAGGGGCATACTTTCACGCAAACGGCCAAATAGGTCACACTTGCGTGGGGCCCCAAAAACTAAGATGGCCTAGGGCCCCGCGCTCCCTAAATCCGTCACTGGGGGCATCCAAACACTGAAATTACAAAAGTTAAAATGCTGTAGGCCTAACTAGATGATTTTTCCTATTGTAAGTCTACTAATATTTGTTGCATGGATTTAATTTTTCGGAACTTGTTTTTGTCAGCACTAGTTTTTACGTATTTACATGCCAGTAATTGTCACATTCTTCAATACCAGGGACCTATACTCTAGGTGTACGACGTATACCCAACAAAACTGCTAGTGACGTGACTTTTTCCAGACAGTGCGATCAAGAGAAACTCACACCAAAAGATTGAAAGATAATTATGGACGTTGTTGTGAACCTTCGCGGAACCATGAACAGCTCTGACATTAAGACTTTTTTCAACAATTTCGGACCTTGGCAGTTGAGGTCTCTCAAACACAAACACTTATTCAAATAGAAAAACAATAGTAACTCAATAAGAAAATGAACGAAAAATCAAAGCAGCAGCATCGAACACTACATTACGCGGAGTAAACTNCAAAAGTCACTGGGCGACACCAGAAGCCAAGCGTTCGCAGCAGACCCGTCGCCAGAAAGTTTTCAATTGGGGGGCTTGACATTCTAAAAATTGACATAAACTCCACTGATTTATAGTGTTTCACGTTTCAATTTGGGGGGCTCAGAGCTTTGTTTGGGCGGGCTAAGCCCACCAAAGTCCCCCGTGGCGACGGGACTGGTTCGCAGGAATGTAGGCTTATTGGCAGCCCAGGGAACGATCACGCGTCGAGAGAATAGCACGCCTATTGTTGCTCTTAATCCATACAGATGTTTAATCGATGTGCTAAGCCAAATTTCAAAACTGTCCAATTCAATTTGCTTAAGTTGTCTAACTTGATGCATCACTACCAAGCCCGTAAGGGGTGGTGCAGGTTTTTTCCCCTGGAAAAATCTGCCCCTCTGGAAAAATATGTTGGGCATAGTCAGGGCCGGATTAAATGGACGCGAGGCCCCTTGAATGGGGTCTAGGACATTTCGGCGATGGTGGTTTCGACGACGGGACGTTTCGGCGATGATGGTAGCAGATGTTTTATACGAAAAAAAGTGTGTTTTTGAAATACTTCAGTGGTTAGACTGCAAAGGGTGAATGCTTGATAAGCGTTTTTGTTGTCATCCTGAGGGCAGGTGTGGCTTCTCTTCCGTCGGAAGTTTGGATGAGCTGACCATGTGTGGAAGGAAATATGGCTTGTGTCGCTGGTTTGTGAGTTGCAAAAGTTACGCCTGGACAACAATTATTGCTTCAGCTTTCGCGTAGTTATTTTGTTTGCATTTCACAGCTAATTTGAGAGTATATTCGTTCTTTCTTTCTGTCGGTGTACGAATCTATTCGTACTTCCAATCCCTTGCCAACAGTTGCTTCCCGGAGTGCGAACTCCTGTTCCAACAGCGGGGTGCCAGAGATTTCCTCTGGGCGAACGCGTACACGCGTTTGGCTGAGCGGGATGCCGGAATTTGCTCGAAGGCGAACTCCAGCTCACATACTTACAAGCAAATGCCAAGTTTTCTTGTCCAACTTGGCGATGAATACCAACAGTAGAAATTTTCCTAGAGCAATAGAGCAGGGTTGACACTATGGATAAGTTCAAAAATTTGGAAGCAACAACGTTGATCTAAAGTCCATCGCCGAAATGTCCCATTCCGCTCTGAATAAACACTTAACGCAATGGTGGGGAAACTGCGGCTCGCCGACATGTTTTGCGTGGCTCTTGTAGCTGAATAGCAATATTTCCAGTTGATAGCGAGTTGTCGCCTCGTATTTAAAGTTTGTTTCATTTATCAATGTGTTTACACGAATTAGTATGGTTAGTTGCCAAGGAGTCTACGCGACTTAACATAGGTCATTTTATGTGAAACTTGCATTCTTTAACGAACTGTATTTGACACCACAAACTGATTTTGCGGCTCGCAGGTGTTTTTGGTTTTCTGCAAATGACTCTTTCTATTTGAACTAGCCCACCTCTGGCTTAGCGCAACTGCGGAGCGTTTCACATGCCCTCCTTTCAACGTTGCAGAAGCACCGTCAAAAACGTCAAAATTAATACGATTTAGCAGCCTACACTTCAGAGCAGTCCCGTCGCCACGGGGGGCTTTGGTGAGTTTAGGCCCCCAAACAAAGCTCCAAGCCTCCCCAAATTGAAATATGAAACACTATAAATTAGTGGAATTTTTGTCAAACTTGAATGTCAAGCACCCCTGCACGAACGTAAAGCCCCCCTTTTGGCGACAGTTCTGCTTCAGAGACAATTGGGGGTGACCATGTACGGCGGTTCATATGTGGTTAATTTGTTCAAACAGAAAGTTGCATAAAAAAACGATCGTTTGCTACGGTCACACTACACAATCTTTTTTGTCATAGACTCTGACCATCCTCACTGCACAAATCGTTCATACACATATGTATACTATTGAGGAAAGACATATGTCTCCAATCTCTCGCAGATCAAAACGGACTCCGTTCAGAAAAAATGTTCTCAACGATATTGGCTATGACGCAAAAGCAACTTGAACCGTACTACTTGACGGAAGTTTTGCGATGGGAGCTTCACAATAGTTACACCTAAATGTTCCGTGATCTTATGGACAACAGCACTTTGTTTGGCCTAAGACTGATATTCTCACGATCGCGACAAGCATTTCGCAACTAATTGTTACGTCAGCGCATTATACGATAATTCCAAAGGCGTTAGATTGCAAAGAATACAGTACTTAGTAACGAACATAATGAAGTGACCTTGGTCTCTGTCAATGTGGGCTTTCTGAAAAATAGTCAGCTATGAAAAGTTTCATGACGCCGCATATTTTTGAACGTAGAATTATTGATGATTGTCTCCATGTTGTTCTGGCTGTTGAGATTGTTTTTAAATTATGACTTATTTGTAGATAGTGCTCGGAAAAAAGGATATTAGGCAGTTTATTGAAAGAAAAAGCATTATGATAGCCGAATTGTAAAAAACATTTCAGACAAATGATTGAGAATTGAGATCCAACCAGACAGGCTAATGGGGTACAAAGGGTAAAGCGTTTTGTGAACGTCCATTTGCATTGCATTGTCAGCAACCTNTAANGGATAAGCAAAATTTCGACATTGTCCCCTGGAAAAATTTCTGCGGACGCCCATGGATGCACTGATTTCGATCTAATTCTTGAGTTATAAAGCGTGGCGCTGATTGGTTCAATTCTTTTAAGTCAATCAAAAACGATAAATGCCGAAGTTGTCGGTTTCCATAACCTCTAAACAATAATCAAAAAGCTCCACAATTTTGTCGAGTGGTGAACAGCGAAAAAACAGTAAAGGAATGTTTTCATATTCAAGCGCGAGGCCCCGGGCATTTGCCCGGATTTCGTATGACTTTGACGTCACAGAATTGACGTCAGGACCTATGAATCTTGGAAATCATAACAATCGTAGAGTTAAGAATCTAATCGTTTTGCGTGAAGCCACTGTGAAATGTCGGTCACGATTGAACATTCAAACTGTTGTATTGCAACACTCCAAATCGCGNTAATACATTCGAATTGTAGCAACTAGTGAAATAAAATGAAAAAAAAACTAGGCAAAAAGATCCCTGACCATCTGCATGAATTTTGCGACGGAATTTTTCGGGCACAAAAATCTGACAACACATAAATTTGACCAGAGTTGAACCTTGTTTTCTAAATCACGGTTTTGTTGAGCCTTTTGAAGATGCCGAATGCAGCGTACACGCTTGTTCCTCTCCCTCGCCAAGTCTGGCCACAATCGTCGCTGGTGCGAGCTGTAAAGACTAAAGGTTTCAGGAACATGCGCTCCCAGAGTTTTGAGTTCTTAAACATCATAAAGGACTAAATGAGGGAAGACTCACGATTACGTAAAAGAGGACAGACAGAAGAATGCATACGAAAAATTGAAGGCAAATGATTTTATATAAATCTACTAGACGACTTGTAAAATCCTAAAACATTTCCTTGGATATAATACTTTGAAGTGACAGAAAATAAAAGAAATAGGTACTGCGATTTGATACTTTACTTTTGATTATTATCAAACTTCAAAGACAAAGTTTTCTTGTCTTTACTGGAAATTTATTGATCGTTTCGCCAAAAAATGATATAATTTAATTGTGTCACATCCATTAACCTAGGAAATATCTAAGGCCAGTGACGCTGCGCGTTCTAGGTTAGAAATTTTGAGTCCTGAATTTCGACAATCATCTCAACAGAGATGCTTAGTTATAGTTCAATTATTATAACGCACATGTAGCAGTAACTGGAAAGTTCACAATAACTAATATTCTCAACGCTATTGCACAGTTGCAAGAATCTTGCAAAAATAGTCAGCATTTATTTAAACATCAAACAAATAAAAATCATCATAACTGCCTTCAGAACCACATAAAATCCATTACAACATGACGTTTGTCAAAACATCAAAATTTTCCGAAACATCACATCTGTTGTAGCAACTACCAGAGGTCTGGTTATCCTCGGGGCAACTGCTTGATTGTATGCACCCCCTAACGAATTCTGGCATTGCCGAATGTGAAATATACAGGCGTTTGAAATAAGTAAACACTAGTGTTGACGGAAAAACAAGTTTCGAGAAATTGAATTTAAAATTCAAAGAATATGTTTTGTTAATACTCTATTACTTTTCAATAATTTGTTTTATTCTGTGGGCATGTTTTAGCAGATTTCTTCCAGTCATGGGTGTGCATTGAGGAATTAGATATTGCATCAGATAGGCAAGGTCCCATCAGATCCATGCAACATGTGTTAGTAGCCAATAAAAAGCGTCTAGTTACAAGATTTTATAATACGTACTTTTTGTAATTTCAATCTTTGAATGTCTCCCTGCCTTGGATGATCGGGGCCATCGCCTCATTCGCCCCCCCTCTGCACGTCCCTGGTAACAACATACTGTAAACTTCACCGCTGCTTTAAACGCATGCGCAATATAGCATATTACATTTATATGCACTGTGAACGCTGGATTCGCGTTCCACTGTGACGCAACTATAAAATGATAGCGAAGATGGAAAGTCCGCAACCATGACTATCTCAAAGCATTGTGACGAAGCACTGAGTCAAAGCACATGCGGGCGCTGATTTCTGCAGACAGAAAATCCACCTCAAAAAACGTCAGTAAGGTTCATAATTGCTCGCTTTGCGAACCTGGATATCTTGATGAGATTTCGCAGCTGGGCAACAGCCGCTGGCATTCTACATTTTGTAAACCATAATTATCAGACATTTCGTCATTATTACGTAGCATTCCGACACCAATTTGGCGCCCCCAAAGTGCTGCGCCCGGGGTCAGGTGTCTCCCCTAGATACGCTACTAGGTGTGCTCTAATGCCTATGCCGCACACCTGTGCTTGCAAATGGTTGCAATATGTGCATCATTCCGAGCTTCGTCACTGGCGTTTCAGGCGGATTGACCATAACGGCTCATAAAAGCCCGTATCTGTTCTCAGGGACGCCGGATAACGGTGTCATGACGGGGAGCAATCCCCCGACTTTCAAACGGGGGGAACGGGGTGGAGATTCCTTCTCATACAGAATCATAAGTAATATCACGGTTGATCAAGATCGGCTCGAAACATCTTTACTGCAACTATTCGCGCAGCCACAAAATGCAGTGTTTTTCTATAATTTCTGTTATTATTTTATGGGTCAACATTGTTGATGAGCAGAAACAAACGTAATTGATAACTATTTTTTTATAAGTTTAAGTTTCCATTGCCCTTAACTCTTTCCCTGAACCCCTGCGTCCTTATCTGTTCTGTCCTCCCAGTAGTTGGAAGTACAGAAAAATCGAAATAGCGAGGTGTGACAAGAACACATTTCATCCGGAAGTGGCGAAGATCCGTATTGAAAAATCCAGATAAACCGAAAAATTTTATAAGGAATATTAGAAAACATTCGTACCACCAAGTGATGAAGATCGGAATTAATCGAGGTTGACTGTAGTATGCTATTTCTGTCACCAGGCTAAGAGCTTTGCTCAATTCGTCTGATAATAATCATTTATTTACTGTTGACGTTTCGAGAGTCTGCAAACTCTTCCAAGAAACAATGATAGGCAAGAAACAAAGTCAAAGCGTCCGCATTAGTCCCGTCGCTATGGGGGCTTGGTCCCCCAAAATGAATAATGGAGAATTATAAGTTCGGTAGTTTTTATCAAATTTAAGAATGTCAAGCCCCCCTGAACAAACGCGAAACCCTCCTATTGATAACTTTCTGGCGACGGTTCTGGTACACTTTCGTTGCATTTCTGAAAATTTTCAGAATTAGAAATGCAATATCAAATTTCATCTTTGAGTTTCTGCAAATGTCAAAATTGTTATTGATGTTTTGAAATTTTCGGGAGGGAAAATGCCCACNGCTGCAGTACAATTACGTGCTACAACACCCGAACTGAATTTGATAACTTTNATGTGCGAACTGAATCATCTTAGGTGGCAGTTGTCCTGATTACGTCCCTGCCACTTTTGGAACCCGTGGAAAAAAATCCTTCCGACGTTCATGCACTCGAACAATTTACTGGATTTAGGATACGTGTGGCAGGCAGTCCAGCCGTAGCTTAAGGGCCCCCAAGTTTAGAATTGATTGTGTGTAGTGTGCAGGTTAACATGAGAAAATTCTGTATGGTTTCTTTTTCCTTTGGTTAAGATGGTTCACCAATCAGCTGATTGCGACGTGCTGATGCTGTGGATTTCCTCATTCCTTAATCTTGCTGCGTCTGCTCGCGAATACACGCTCACGTTTTTTGTTGAATTCTGAATCGCTTGCACAAAGGTGTGGCCATAGCTGACGTCTGTTGAATGCACCAGTACTAAGCATGAGTGGCAGTGACACAGTCAAGAAACTCTATGGACAGATGTAAGGTTAGAGCAATGGAAATAGAATGGCAAAGAAACTTGAAAAAAATCAAGTCGGACCATGGGCGCAATTAGGTGGGGGACACGTCCCCCACATTTCTCTCTTTAGGTTTCGTAACATATTGGTTTCACACCGAGCTGTCCCCCTCACATTTTACAATAACATTGCGCTAATGAGTGGGACTACACTGTTACAGGAGCTTTCTGACCCTCTCCACGCATACTGCAGGACGTCCTTAGCTGTAAACACCAACAGATTCACTCGGCGTCTGTAGGTTTATTTAACATCCACACAGCTTAATCTTCGTCTTCATCATCATCGCCAGCATCACCTTTCTTCTGGTTTCGGCGCTTGACACGACCTGAACGATGCAAACGACAAAATGCACCATGAGCGAAGACGTCCTGAGATCCGTTTGTACGGAGTAAAGCATAAGCACTAACTCATGGTATACATTTCTGGATTTCAGATGGAAGAGGGTAACTGTTAATAAACTCACTAGTCTAGCGAAAACAACGAACGCGTTCGACGCACATCTGAAACGAAACAGTAACAGCAAAGGGGACGCTGTGCTTTGATTCCTCCTACATAAGACAAAGCGGCATTTTATCGCGCGCAATTAATTTATAAAACAATTTAATTGAATTGGTTTTTGACGTAGCATCGCACGCAACATGTTGTTAAGCTGTGCAGAGAAACCCCGCATTACCCAAAATCATGATGCATTGAGTAAGAGCTTCGAAAACGAATCAGTAAACTCCGAAAGCCAATGCGTGGATCCGACCCTAACGGTTGTCTTGCTAGACCAAGACCATCAAGAGCGTGTACTTATCATTCCATCGGCGCAGATGCTTTTCACAGACAATTAATTTAAGTTCATGCAATAGTCTCCTCGCAGTAAATGCAACATATTTTGTGCAGCAGCCACCATGACGCTGCAAATTCAACTTAGAGCTGTAGGATTTGACACCACAGACCGCACAAATACAATTCCCTTATAACATTTAGAAAACTTCACACACAGTGTTGCATGTAAAAGTTCATGTAACAAAAGCTTACCTGGCCGGCCTCCACCGTACGGGGATCTCAATGAGAAATCGATGTGCTTTTGCGAATCCAATCTCACGATGAATGACGGAATATTGACTACTTGCTTGCGGACACTGTCAGATATTGAAATCAATAAATCAGTTCAATGCCGAGGCTAGGTTAGACATGCCGGTACCCTTTTTCAAGTTTTCAGCACCACCCGACCGGAAATCGAATCCAGTCCATCAGCTTCACTGCGGCGTGCTCAAGCCACAGTATTGGTAAGTAAAGTATAAAAATATAAAAGCATTACACCGGTATTCGTACAAGCAACTCCAACTTAAATATGACTCCGGTGTGAGTTGGACAAAAATAGCACAGGTCTAACTTCGAAATGACAATTCCACCATAATTGTTCATACCCACACAACTGAACCAATGACGTGTTTGTGTCTTTACGATATATGATAAAACGGTTATAACATGGCAAAGTTCTATAAAGTACAATGCTGGATGGACAGCCACTTGTTACCGGATATGTCTTTGACGAATCAAGACTCGAGCATGGTGAATTGACTTTGCCAGACCAAGCTTGAACACTTGAGTTTGAAGCCTTCTTTCCAAAAAGTCCTCTATCTTCAAACCCAAGACATAATCAAGCTTCATCTTTGATTCGTCTAACACGCCGATTCGAACAAGACGTCTCAGCAAAGCATTTCCTATAAACAAGCACAGGGAGATAAGAGAGATAAAGGCATTTCTTTTGCAGGTTAAAATAAGAATTGTCCGAAATAGAAAAACAAATTTTCTCATCTGGTCCCTGGTAATTTGCACAGATGACGTTTTAAGCATTTATTTCGTGGGACTGGGGAAACTAAGTTCTGCAGATTTTGCTTTTGTTTTCATACCGATCTGCACGGCAACAAGCTTGGCGTCAGTCACTATTACATCACAACACAAACGACTTGTTTTCACAGGCGTAACAAATACATTTGCTCTAGTAAGACTAACAATAATGATGCGACTTGGGCCAATGCCTTCAATGACTATGCATCATGCACACAAAACCAAATATTTAGATATCTGAGCTGTTCTTTTTACTGAGATAATTTGGTCATGTTTCTCATTGCATTAAAACACGCCACAGGGTTTAGAAAAACCTGAGTTTTTTCAAAAAAGGCAACCCACCTTTTTTTGAAAAAAGTTTTTTTGGGTTTTTAAAGATTTTATTTTTTTGAAGGAATAAGGGAAAAACCCATGGCATTCAAAATTGATGGTAAAGAATCTTTGTTTTCATCTTTGTTTTCATAAAGTGCTGTTAGTCACCTCATTCCTAAGTGGTAAGGCTTGGCAAGCATGCGCACAGCAAACAGAGAAAAACCATTCCCACACAAACTCTGCAGTTTCATGTCAAATTTATGTGCATGCACTACTAGTTTATCATCTATAGAGTGTACTTTTTCAATATATGATTTGGTATGGTCCAAAATCCCGAGGAAGTTTAGAGGCAGAGAAATTGGTTAAAATATACTGATTTTGCAGAGCTGAAGAAGATAGCCATTAGTAGAATTTACTGAAACTGTTCGATTTACCCTTCTCTTTTTCTCAAGTCCTTCAAATTTCGTTGCTGTTTGTTTTGTTTGATTAAAAAAAAGAAAAAAAATACAGTTCACTGTAGAAGTGTCCTGCCTATTTTATTTTTACTTCTTAGTAGATATTTCAGAGAAGCAAAGAGTGCGTTTTTTGATGGGTTTTATTGTTTTTTTTTTAAGTGGGCTTTTTTGATAAAACCCGGGTGGATTTTTTTGTGTCGCATCAACCCTGGTAACAGTATTCATTAGCCTATACATTCAGACATTCTGACTGAATCGACTTTTATTTTTTTCCAGTCATTTCAAAAAAATTTTGGCCTATGACTGAAAAAACAGTATCAGAGCCAATTTCACCTTGATGTATTTTGGCAAAACCCAACTTTTCACATAAATCAATTTTTTGCAGCGGTTTTGATGCTCGATAGTTGTTGTTGCATTACTCCTTGCACGAATGTCTCAAAAATCAAATCTACTGAAACAAGGCTTGAAAACCACACCATATCCCTAATATAACCAATTCCCAGTACATATAAGAAGAAACATGCCAAACCTGTGTCCCCAGTAAACATTGTTCATACCAAACCACAAAGTAGCACACACATAGTGTGAATTAATGTTGCAATGCATTGCTGAAAGCAACACTATGTCTCCAACTAAAGAGGATCTGCACTTGTATTTTGCAAAGATGAAGTTCCTTCCTTTATCAAAACAATCATGCAAAATCTCGGAATTATGAATACCTACAACTCCAATGATGTTTTTGTTAATATGCAGATATGCAGTTGAATATCTTAACACAGTTTTACAGTTCTCTGCTACAAAAAAACTGCCAGTTTGCTAAGTAGGAAGCTGAAGCAAGGTATCTTTCAATCATTAGCAAAAACGTACTTCAGACATTTTATTTCTCAAACTGGACAAAAAACTTAAGAGTTGTGT
>JGI24021J15306_10010348_pt1 | contig 11568 bp, 6 predicted proteins | sample Ectturendosymbi1_FD_15306 | JGI IMG/M metagenome (IMG submission 15306)
CCTCCTGGATTTTGAAAATTTCAGCAAAAAAAAGTTGTATTCGTAGTTTCGAGTAGGAAAAAACAAATTTCACCACTTTTAGCCCCCCCCTAGGAAAAGTTTGTAAAAATCCCCTTGTTCCCTCCTGGGAAAATCCTTCTGACGCCCATACACGCTGGTCACCATTGTTCCGGGGGAAAAATGTAGAATGAGGTCCCACAATGGCAAATGCAATTCAATCCGTTGTGAAACAACAGTTGCAGGAGAAACAAGGAGAAATGAACAATTTTTTTCCAATTTTTCTTTTATTGAAGGTCAACATCAGATTCGATGCCAAATTACGGCAAATAAAATTACACCAAAAAGCAATTTTTGCACTACCGCACCAAATACCAAATTTGGGGAGGGAACTGCGAATGAGGGGCCCCAGCATCACATCTCCTCCACTGGTGACGACACTGATGCTACGAAGACTACAAATTTGTTGAATTCAATGTCACTCGCGTGTTTGTCAAAGCTCACTCATCTTTCTCACTTCGCGCCTTGGTACTAATCACTAGTACCAGGGACCGAGTCCCGTCAATATTTTGTTATTAAAAATAACAAAATGTAGTTGTACAAAACAAACTAAGTACGCAAAACTTTAGTATTTTGTCAAATGTAGTTGTACAAATTTCGAGGTTACATTACACCACAGCATAAAGCAGGGTAATAAATAAGAAGTGTTGTGTTTGTTTTATCTACTTTGACAAAATGCTAAAGTTTTGCGTACTTAGTAAATACCTAGTAATCATTGTGAAGTACTAGAACATCACTATGCAACTGCCATGGCATGGGCACAGGCAGGGGGCCACTTGGGCCATGGTCCCCAAAATATATCATTTCCATAAATTGCCTCTCATTTTGGTCGTACTACGCCTGAGTGAACATATGGTGATGTCACGAAACTATAATGCTATGCACAATAAAAAGGCATATCGCACAATGCTTGTCCTCCCCAAAGTTCTCAGTCCTTGACTAATACTGTTTGTGTAGCTTCTCGCTTACCTTTATTGATGGCAAAGCAAAATCCTAACAGCTAAACAGCACTTATCGTTATGAAGTCGAGAACAATCATCTTAGTCAAACTCCTGGTTGGAGACTCCCGGACTCCACGTTTGATCAGTTTCCTGGAAAAGTACAGATTTTTGCTCCGAAATTTCTGTCCTTTATTCTGCAAAAATGTGCAGTTGTACTGAAACTTAAAATTAACCATTTTGGAAATACCGTACTGTTCTGGAGATTTCAGCTTGATTTTCCTTGCATATTTCATGCCCACTGTAACTTCAGGTGATCCATTCAACATCTGCAGCAAATGAGTTTGTTTCGCAATCCACTAGTGTTCATATCCAGGTTTCGCAATCCACTGGCCTGTTCTCGTAGGTGAGAAACAGTACAGTTATGAACCATTAGTTGATTTGTGACTGGTACTCTTTCAACTTTTTAACGAATTTCACAAACGAAGCAACACATCTTTAAAATAAGAAAAAGATGAGGTACTTTCACGAATTTTGTCAAAAAGTCAAGCAAAACGACTGCAACTATTCAAACGTTTTTTCTTGAAAGAGCTTCGTTAGTTGTTTATCATGGCAAAGACAGTTGTTGAAAGTTAAATTTTTGCATGTGATCAAAATCTGAATGAACACACTTGGATAAATGTATGGCAGTTTTTGTGGCATTTTGCTGATCACACTTACTGCAGCGTCAGTCGGAATCCAAGCTTCGTCCAAATCAACTTGCAGTTCGCTAAATCAGAAATTTAAAACGAGCAAGCCTACTTGGACTGCTGGCAAAATAAATACGTAGGCCTAAGCATTTGCAGACACAAACTTTAGAGAAGGAATTTGCGTGATTTTGTGTGCTTGATTTTTCGTCGTTGTTAATTTGCGTTGCGTGATTTTTCACCATTACTGATTCGTATTGGTGCAATTTATCGTTTTCATACAATTATAAAGAACGTACTTGCCTTTTTGTCATGGAACATGGTTCATTCAAAAACTAGCTCGTGAGAAAAAGATCATGATCTCCACACGAAAAAAGCCTAAACGCTGGAGACAAGGGAAACACACGTTCAGTAGAGGTAGAGGATACATGCTAGTTTGGTGGGGATAGATGCAACATCAGTTGCGATGAACCTAAAGTTTGACAAGACCGTCTTGCGTAAATCGCTTACCTTCGCTTACGTAGATTTATGAGAAATAAGTCCACAAAATCAGCTTCGTTTTGAAGTAAGGGAGTGTAGTGGGATGGGAACGCGTTCCTATTTCTGGGGTGTAGTGAGATGGGAGCGCGTTTCCACACCTTTTGCACTAGTAAAGTTTCTTGAAACGCCTGGAGCAGCATAAATGAATAAATGACAAATTATCTCGTGTATAGCACAAGGGCNGGTCCAGGGGGAGATCGGCACNCTAAAACCTACGAAAGTAACTTTGTTTACCATGATTTTTTANAATTATGAAAACAGCATTCGCGATATAAAGCCATTTTGTCATCTATTTTTTTGTCATAGCAGTGCTGTAAAGTATACTTCATCCAGAGTTTTTTAAGGTGTGTTAGGGACCCGATTCGGGTTCCTAGAGTTGAAAATCGGGTTCTTACAATCAGCGAAAATTATCATCGGGTCCCTAAAATCAGAAAACCGGGTCTCTAGAATCAGATAAATCGGGTCCCTACAGGTCCATACCGGGTACCTAATATTTTCCTTAAAAAAACTGCTTTATCCCTCTTACAGTAGCGAAGCCGTTATGACACTTGACTGCCAAATATTACTGAAATCGCCCCTCCCCTAACCTTACTTTCTGGATCCGCCCCTGGTATAGCACCGTAGCATGGTTGTGTAATTAATTACTGTTTGCGAAATTGATGCCACAAACAGCGGAAATTCTTGCAGGCGAATGGTTACGTTATTCGAAATATTTGGTGCAGTCTTCCTTTTTATCTGGTGTGGGAACGGCGTTCCCATACCTCTTTTTTAGTCCTACACCCCTGTGAACCAGTTACCTGAGTAATAAATCCGGGGAAAGTTAATTACTTATAAGCAGCGACACACCACAACGATTTGACTGACCTAGTGGTAGGTCCCAATCAGGTACAACGAGGACTCGGGATGGAACAGTTTTACGTGACGACATTCTTATTCTTAATGACAGTAGGCCTAGTCTACAGTATTCACAGAACAGGGGCGCAACCAGCTCTTCATTTCGGAGGGGGAAATTTCGTGAATGTCATTCGATGATGTCAGCGTGCTTATTCAACCATGGTACAATTTTTTCGCAAGCGGTCACAGATAAAGTTCTTTTCGCAACATTTCAGAAAATGAGAACTTTGCGGTTTTAATTAAGATGCAGAGCGAACGATCAGGACAGAGTAAAATTTAGTAGCCTCAAAAAACACCTGGTTCCGCGCTCGACTAGTGCAGTCATGGTTTCAATGTGGCAGACCTGCCTAACTGTTTGTCTTGTTTTAGCAAATTCGTTCTAGCCCTAGTCTTCTAGCATGTGTTTGAATTTCTATCACAAATGAAGATCCCGACTTGAGGGATAGATTATGTCGAGGGTGAGGGTATCTTTGAAATGCTACCATTTCGGGCAAAACAGATCAGGTGTCTTGTGTCTTTGGCGCATAACGGATCAGGTGTGTTTTGAGGCAAAACGGCTTTTTCTGGCATCCACGAGTTGTGTAAAAGTTTTTACAACAGTTTTCAGCTGTGTGAAAGTTTATTTTACATGCTACATAATCAAAACTTGTAATCAATTCCAGTTGAAATAGTTTCTCAGAGCCGGGGCTAGCTTGTTTGTAGTGGTACGGCCACGATCAGTAGAAATCGTGCGCAGAGGGAACTATTGCTCCCATAGCAAGCGGTTCCTTTGCGACTCTGTGTTCCCTTGAAAAAGATGACCTTTTTTAGCCATTCGTATCAAGCGACGCCCTGTAAGAACTTTCTGCCACAGCGCAGTTGCTGAACAAAGTCCAAAATCTAACCTGAACTGAAAACTTTAATACAACCGAAACTAAACAAGTACTGCATAAAATGCTATCCATTTCCTTAACCCTAAAATTTAGAGAGGGCATTGCCCTTCACAATTCTACATCTGGAATTCTGCAAACCATTGCCTGCAGTGCACTTTATACAGTTGTTGTTCTAACTCTTCGCCATTGAGTTAAAAGACAAAAATAAAAACGTGCCTTCCCGCAAGGTTAAAAAACCTAGGTGAAAATCCGCTTCTCAAAAGCCCTTGATTGGCTTTCTAGCGTTTGTGGTTCGAAAGTTATGATCAAAAGCCACAAATTAATTAATAAATTCTCCAGGAGATTATTTCATTAAATTGTTGTTAATTAATTACCCTGTTGTAACCCAAAATATCCAGCTAAAAACCAACGGCTTTCGCCACGATCGCACAGCAATCACGCCGTAACCATGTGTCCTTGCGCAACGTCTGATACATCTAACTATCATGGCGTCTTTTTAATGGATGATTCATGGTAAAGTCACACTTCAACAAATTTAGAACAATCAAAAAAATAAATACAGTTGAGAATTTGCAAAGCACTTTTCCACATGAGATGCGTTCACTTTAAGTTCACAATTCTTTTAAACAACCGAAACAGCCGCCATTAGTGATTGCTTCATCCAGCAGTTGGACACATCGAAGTCATTTCTTTTGACATTGATCATGTCAGATAAAACTTTAGTTCTTCTCTTTCGGCTTCTTAAAAATCTTCGGTCTTCTATAAGAAATTAGTTGCATAAGCTTGAACCAAATGGATGTTGGGAACAGGGGCGTGACGACGTTTGATGGCGTCCGGTGCAAGAGGCAAGTCTGGCGCCCCCATGTTCGAAACTGTGGTCTTTCAGAAGCAAATGTACTGTATTGAAGAAAGTACTTGTGACATTGCTGGGATTTTTCGGCTCCCCCTGCAGCTATTCGGCGCTCCCTGCAGTGATTTGGCGCCCCATAGTGACTTGGCGTCGGCGCCCGGGGAATTGTGCACCCCTTGCCCGCCCTCGTTACGCCCCTGGCTGGGAATAAGGTCGTAGAAGGGTAGCAACAGATCTGACTTGGATTTGAAAAATCTTAAATCCGCTCATCTCTGCTCTGTTGCTACTTGAAACCATGGATGACTGAACGTGTTGCCTGCTTTATTTCGAACTTCTTGGTGACGCAATCTACAAAAGTGCATGTACACCACGTAGCATGTCCATGACTTGGGCAGTCTCGTATTGCGTCACTCTTCCGGACAGTGCAGGCGCAGAGTTAAGAATTGTTTGCATTGTTGACTGGGCACATGCTTTGACCTCCACTGCTGAAAAAGTGCTTCGTTTCGAAAGCAGCTGATGCACCTCATCCGGTCGTGATTGGAAGCTTGTCGAGGATTTCGAATTGGTTTAGGAGTCAGGAAAATTTTGTTCTTGTCCCAAGGTTATTTACCAACTGACCGAGCAACGGGACACCGACAGTTTGTTCTTGAAAATTGAAGGCTGCTGTTAGCGGATGTAAATCCAAAATGACCAGCGTTAGATCCCGGCCAGTCAACAACGTAGTAAACCATCCGAACCATCCAGAGTATCAGTTTTGTCTTGCATCACGCAGGACATGTTCAACAATGCTGTTAACTTCAAACCGGATGCTGGAGATATTTTTGTTGTCACGTATCCAAAGTGTGGAAAAACCTGGATGCAGAATATATTACACTTGATACGGAACAATGGGGTCCCTATCCAAAAAGGAGATGTATTGTGCAATCATACCCCTTTCCTGGAGTTCGTTGGTGGGGTTGTTCGTCTTGAAAATTGGCCCAACCGACTCATTAGAACCCATTTATCCTATGATTTGACTCTAGACGTTCTGAAGCAAAATATATCTTCATTGGTGAGTGTGATTTTTGTTTTCTGATTTTGACTTTAATTCATTGTCTTATTGGCAAAATTCTGATTGGTTTTGTCATACCCATTTCAAATAATCGGTAAATCTTTCCATTGAGATAAAAGAAAATATAACTTCTAATTTGACCAAGGGTTGATTTTTCAGCTCGCAATCCCAACGATTGCGTGGTGTCGTTTTTCCACCACACTATTTGATTCGATGGATATTACGAATTCAAAGATGGAACGTTTGAGGACTTCTTTGAGGTTTTCATGGAAGGCAGGTGTGACGCCGGTGATTATTTCAAGTTCCTCCCTGAGTGGTGGCACGACCAAAGCAACCAGCAGCAACCAGCAGCAACCAGCAGGCCAATATACACTTTGTGCTTTATGAAGACATGAAAAACGATATAGAATGGTTTGCGGTAGCCGGTAACTTTATCCAGTGTTGTCGGGAGTGTGTTTGTACTTTATTTGCTCAGTGTCTACTGTATAAGCCTGTAGTCACTTTTATGTACCGCAAACTTGGAAAAGCTGCTTCTCTTGTAAGGTGCCTCTTAGTACAGCAGAAAACATACACTGAACTTACTGTAGTTTACGTGCAGAAAAGCTTGTCTCATAACATGCTTCCAAAAGCGCAATGGCTGATAAGCTGATCCAGTTTCTGTACAACTTTCTGATTAATGTTGTTCAGTGTACAATCTGCAGAGAAACATTCTGTCACATGGATGCTGCCCTCACCATACTACTGTGCTTCACCACTTAAGACCCAAAATAAAATCCTTGGCTGTGGCTTGAATCACCAGTAGTATGGTCTGTTGCTTACCAGGTGTTGTTGATCGGTTCTTCGTTCACATGAAGCTTAACATAAAAAGAAACAAAATATTTTCATTAACATTAAAGCAAACAAACATCAAAGGAAACGAAATATTTTCATTAACAATGAGGTATACAAACCTTAAAGGGAACAAAATATTTGCATTAAAAAAGTAACAAAAATATTCCTCATTGCCTCTAATTTAAATTATCTCTTTGCGCAACACTACAACAGAATGATGTAAAATATTGGCAGTAGACGTTTGCGCACTTTATTTGGCTGACTTCGATTGCCTCTTCTGGGGAATTTTCCGCATTAATTCAACTTTGTATAATTTTCCGTCGACTCTGTCAATGGCTTTCCTTGCAGTGAAATATTGAGATTGGCGGACTTTCTTGGACCATCACGGCGGGAAGCTCTGGATGCAAATGACAGAAAACTCCTGCTGGATGTTGTCGAGAACTCAAGGTTTGAAACAATGCATCAGGACGCCGACAAGTTTGTAAGTTCTCGGTCTACAGCGGTCACCGTTCAATGCGAAAGATGAGAAAGTCCGACCTGAACAATAACTTGAAATGAAACTAATAGCGTTTATGTGGTCATTAGTACATCACATGGTATGCCATTTATCATCAATGCTGTCCATAGTTCTATCAGGGAATCGTGTTATCTTGTCTAAAGTGAAGAAAATAGTTACCATGTATTCTATGATATTCCCGCATGTTGCAGCCGTTTCCTGTATTATGAGCAACTGCGTCAACCTCAGGGGTGTAGTGGGGCGGGAATTACGCGTGGGAACGGCGTTCCCACACCTTTTTCACGTTTTGCTTTGAAATGACTTTGAAGCTGTGTTAAAATGGCTATTTTTGCGGATGCGTTCCCACACCTTTTTTCTTAACACTACATCCCTGGTCAACCTTCAGTTTCGCGTTCACCCAGTGTTCCTACCGTCTCACTTTCCACTCCTAAAGAGGGTTGCTCCTTTATTGCTTCATTTTCTATACGAAGTATGCCTTGTGTTGCAGTGTTTTTAAGAACGGCCAAATCACATTCCCTTTGTTCGCAAAGGTAGCATTGGTGATTGGAAAGAAACCAAGTCACGCGAACAGAGTGAGCGGATCGACGCCAAGATGCTGAAGTTGGCATCAAATTTCCTGGTCTCAACCAACTGTGGAATGCGTATGCTGATTTTCTCAAATAAGTTATAGGCGTAGGAAAATAGGAACTGCTTATTCCAGTTCCGAAATGATGTTTTGTTCGTTTTATTCTTCACCGCTCTGTTTACGTTGTTGACAGAAAGAGAACGTTTTGTACAAAGTGGGTTTACTTGTGTCCAAATCTTGTCTCAGGGTTACTAAAAGATATCTAGCTTGCTGTTTGTCTCGCGCGTTAGCTCATTCGCACTCTCATTCGTTCGGTTTATTTTATTGGATCGTCAACTATAACAAGCAAGAACCAAAACTGGTTCGTGTTCGTCAGATTCTAGTGTCGATGGAAATGCATTTACACCATGATGCGAAGTTTTGCTGCATAGAGTTAGTGCCGAAATGCGAGGAACCTGTAAACGATAGATCAGTTCCTGTATATCTGTGAACAAACTACGACCCAACAGCAGTTACTGCTGTTTGGCTGTGACTGACTTTCCTTTACCCATGTTAAATCGTGGCAGTTTTAAAAAATATATCAACTTGGTTTAATCACACAAGTCAATTCGGAGAAACTTTCTTGCTGTTTCATTTCCATAAGGCTTTTCAACTGGTCACCGTTTTGTATCTGTTATTGAACCTAATCTTCGCGATTGTATTTTTGCATATTGTGACTGTGAGCAGAATTAGTGATTCATGCATGGTTGCATGAATACGTATCGGTATCGGTTTTTGTTATTATTGTGCACTTCGTAATTTTGCTTTGCAATGGCTTCAACCGCTCTTAAGTGGCAAGCTGTGTATTTCAATTTTACATCAGTGTTGCTGTTTTCCGTTTCAGATGTCATGTGGTGTTGTATTTATTTGTGCAGTGGTTTAAACATAGTTGAGCAGCGCCGTCGAAGCCACTGTGAAACACAGTTGTGAAGTGCACAGTACTAACAAAAACCGATACGTATTCATGCAACCATGTAGCTTAAACATAGTCAAGCATCTGCTCCACTCAGCGCTCACCTGTCTACCGAGTGCGAATGCACGGCGTCTCAAATCGAGACACCCATGTGTACCCGCCGCACTGCAACTTACCAGTTCATCCGACAACAACATACGTGCGGCGCTCTGGGCAGATCACCGATGGAAGGCGGAGTGTTTCGACAACGCCACGGGACTCCGTCCTTTCATCCCCGGCACCCACCCTCCTAGAATGACCCTTCCGAGAACAGCGTGGGTTGGGCCTAACCGCCTCTGCAACCGTGTCGGGCGTTTCCGCTCCTCTTACACAAATGGCGCATGGCCCCTTCTGCGGCCTGTGAGTGTGGCGCAGAACAACAAACAGTCGACCATGTTGTCCTCCAATGTCCAATCCATCGACCTCCCCATGGACTTCACGGCCTGACGGTTGTGGACGATGAGACAATCGAATCATGGGCGTCCGCAGGGGGGCAAAACGGGCATTTGCCCCCCCCCTGGAAATTTGGACTAAGAACTAAATTTTCTAGAAGACCAGAAGTAAGAAGCTTAATTCCGATTAATTGATTTAATGCTTGCATTGACAGTTTACATGCCGGTAAGACACTCACACTGCACAAGAGCCAGGTTCACTGTACTGGTGTCATGCAGTGATGAGCTTGCTGTTCACTCGGGCCCGCTCTTTTTCCTGCAGGGGCAGGTTGCGAAACTGGCAAGCGGATTGTTTTATCGTTGGTTTTGTTTGCGTAACAATAACATGGCAACAAATCTTCAAAGTTTCAGTTCAATTTACGGTAGTTAGTAGCTAGTAGGCGTTTCGCCGCATTTGACTGTTGAACGCAGACATCTTGGCAGGTAATGCAGCGAGACGGTTACTGCTGATAGCTGAAAGGCACGTAATTTTATACTGTGTGATAGAAAGCATAGGTAAATCTGTAGCAGTGCTTCCACAAGTTTGAAAAATCCTTTGTTAGTGCGAGACTGTGGTTGCGAATAATGTGCCTGAACTGAGTGAATAGCTTAATCAAACTGCTCTTATGCAGGTTTCTTTTCACCAGTTCAAGCGGAAATATAGATGTTTGAGCCAAAGGGGAAACTTAGCTGAAACGGGCCCGGTTGTCACTGTAGGCATTAGGCAACCCACTAGCCAACACGTAGAAAAAAATTGACAAATGATGGTGAATTCGGATGTGGATAGCCATACAATACCAACTCTACATCACCGGAAAATACTCGAAAAACAATAATCTACTGAAAACCGAAAGAATATTAAACCGAATATAAGCTGAGTGGGGCTCCAGTTTTGTATTTGGCTTACCAAGTGTGGCGATTCGCCTCTCTGGCCCCCGTTAGTTGCACCAAAAGTCGGCAAACGTTTTCGCCACTGCGGAGCGGTTTCAGCTTGGCATTATTTTGCGGACGGGCTCTCAATAAAACAATGAATATTTAGCACATGGAAATTTCTTACAACTCGTAAGTCGTCATGGCGTTGATTCAGAGGGAGATCTAGTCTTGCTTGGTCGCAACAAGATACTCCGACCTGTAGGGATTATAGTAGTAAATGGTACCCACAGTGTGCTCTCATGTCCGTTTTTCCAGTCACTTTTGGACCAATTTGGCTTTGGTTTCGCACGGCCCGGTAACAATTTCTTCACGAACCGGCACGGGCCGCGGCCCGGTGTTTGCCGACCCCTGAGTTACACCACTGCTTTTCACACAACAAAAAATAAGTGCCTTGTTATATTACGTATGTGCAGGCATGTGGGAATACGTCTTAATCGTTAAGGTTTAATTCTGACTTGTAAGTAAGTACTGCGTGCAGAGCTACATTTGCTGTGGCGATTTTTCATAATTTATTGCTCAATTTTTAATATGAAGAGTAAATGCTGAGAAAGGTGGTGGACAACATTATTTTTTTATTTTAAATTTTTGTAAGCTAACTGAAGGGGTGGAAAAGGCGTCACTTTCATGGTCGGCCTCGGGCGGCACTTAGCCACGCTAAGTGCCGCAAATCTTCTGCAAAAGTTGCAGGACATGTGTGAGTAGAGTTAAAACCGTAGTCACGAACCACTTACGTGAGATGTTTCGAAGTCGTATACACAAGGCAGCAGAATGCAATACTGCAGCCAGGATAGATTCGGATAAATTACCTGACCCCAATTCTTAATGCTTTCACAAACCGTTTGCTACTGGGACAAGAAACAATCTGCTGACAGTAATATACTCGTTTCATCTCACACTGAAATGCACGAAAGATCAATCTTCCCATATCTGCGACTGTTTCTTAATTTCGAAATGAATCTTTCAACCCCACGACCGCGATCTGACTAAATTCACGCAAGATCGGAGCAACCACCGGTGTGTGTCGTCATAAACAATTCTAGTTACCCGGCCGTCAAACACAACAACACAGCTTATGATGCATTTGGGAGACATTGCATGCAGGCTAGAGGGTTTCTAAATTATCGTTTAAAATATTGCTGGCCGAAAGTTATCTACTGTATATGTCAACCAAACGAACTTAAACGGGAAATTAAAAAGAAACTGGAGGGGGCCAAACAGGGGGCCAACCAAAAGTCTAGAGGAGCCATGGCCTACCCAGGCTCCCCCTTAGAACCGCCACTGCGTGTTTGATATGTAGAATATTACTCTGCGCATGCGCACATTGCGTGAAGTCAGAAATTTCGCAAGTCAGAAATTTCGCTTGACTCCAATCCAAATCCAAACAAACTCGTTACAGTCCGGATCCGGATCCA
>JGI24021J15306_10010351_pt1 | contig 11568 bp, 7 predicted proteins | sample Ectturendosymbi1_FD_15306 | JGI IMG/M metagenome (IMG submission 15306)
CAGTGACCCACACCAAGCGAATCTATCGCAATTTATTGCGTAAGGAAACTAGTTTCGTGTATTACACATCTTCAGTCCTTATTCAAATAGAATCTGGAACCATTTCACTTGTCTCTAAAATTCAGGAAACGTCATTGAAACACCGATCTCTAACATTTTTTTTAGTATATTAAATCAACAAATAAAGCCCCAGGATGGTGGACCACCCTGGATTCAAGAGCAGGGTGGCACAAACGTGCAGGTCATTTTTGCAAGTAAATCATCACAAAAGCTTTATATGCGTTTGACATATTTATTTGTCTGTAATAAGGTAGTAGGTAAACGCTACAGGCAGAACTAGAAATGGATGAAATTTTTGATAACTTGCTTGTAAATAGAAAAATAAATTCAACATACCTTATCAATTAGGATGCGCAAAAACATGGCCAAAACACAAAGTTTTTTCCCAAAATTTGAGTAACTGATATTGTTATGTAATCTTTGATACCCTAAGATATGGGTGGGCAATTAACTGCACGCGGGCCAGTGGCCCGCCGCAGCACTTTCAGTATCCTGCGGAAGCTTTCAGGAAAATCTTCAAGTCTGAAATTTATTGAACATTTTATGAGATTGTATTTGTTTCATTAAATTGCTTCTGCTGGATAAAGGGTATTTGCACAAGACAGATTGTTATAAAACCTTTTTTGGTGCCATTATTTTTTTGCCATCAAACTAGAAGGCACGGCCCTCCGCTAAACGTGGTTTTCTCAAAGTGTTCCCCGCACGAAATTAATTGCTCACCCCTGTCCTAAGATATTCATCAAAAAGTCGTAAACTGCTTGCCCCAGTGATATGAAATTTTTTTAAAAAGGAACTCATCTTAGGGATCAGCTGTCGAGTTTTGTCTCGACTTGCCACAACGGTTTTTAACACTTTGGTGATGGGAGTTGGCTGCTGACCAAAGCTTAAGTTTCGGTGGTTAATGGGCAGTTGAAGCTAAAGAAACTTTTGTTTTTTTCGGTAGTTGAGGATTCGATTGTCCCACTAATCGATGGGGAGGCTGATTTTGTACAATGGAGCTATCAGCATCATTGCAATTGCAATTTGGTAGCATTTTTGTCTCAGTTGAGACATGTGCCATGAAAACAATAAAGTACTTTACATATCAAGTCGCCCTAGTTCTGAAAACTGCACAAAACTGTAATTTTCTTTGTAATATTTATCATGCTGCAAATATTCCAAAAGCACTTTTACGTAGGTTCACCAGTTTTTGCCAAAAATAGTAAAAAAATAAACAGCCAAGTGCAAACCACGCAACTAAACTGAAAAAATATGTTTTTATGTTATAGAAGTACCTTGCAGTTTATGAGGAATTCTCTACACAAAATGATTAAGCACATATTCTTTACTATTCATTTCTGTATGGGTGAGCCCAAAATCCGAATTTTAATGAGAAAAATGATCTGAGAGAGATGTTTTCTGCAAACAGGTAGAATCTTGTGCTGAGCGTGCACCAGCACTACTAAACCTGAACGATTGGTATCGATTACTGGTCGAGTCTTACTAAAAGCTTAACGAACGGTATTAGCGGCTTGGTATGACTCATGCCAAGTTTTATAAGGTGGATTCCAGAGAATGGTTCACACGCAGTTCAGAGAGATCGAAGATAAATCTGCATACTACTTATCACGCTTTTCAGGTCAAACGAAATACCTTAGAATGAAACTGAATTGAACTGACCAGGAGGTCAACCCAGTAAGAGGTACGTATCTTTTTGCAACCCATGCACCAAAAATTTTAAAATAGGATATCCTTGGGAGTCACGCCAGTAAACATTCTGTACTAATTACCTTTCCTTGCCTGTGTATTAGCTTCACTCATGTGGGTACTTTTGTTCTTTCGTAACAAATATAACCGTCGTGATTTCATACAACCCATTTATTCAAGTCTTTTTTTTATCATACCTCGTATATTGATGAAAGACCAAGACGATGGATGAGTGGAATATAGTAGATGCAAGCAATGATATTGGGAACGATTGTAACAAATGCAAACCAAACTAAAACAGAGCCATAACCATAGGCTTCGGCAGGAAATCCGATCACAGTGAAAGCTGAAATGAAGGTAACCGCAATGGACAGACCAACTGGAACCTGTGTAAGCAATTTGCAAAAAATTATTGTTTTGTTAGTTTCAAAGTTATAATGGTCAAAGTTACACATTGCTTAGAATATTGCCTCTTAGTTTTTACAAACACGCCGAACCCATAGATAGTTTCCAAGCGTTAGTCAAACTTCATTTTTGCTCAATATACCACACAGAAAATATGGGTCACTAAAATCAGATGACCTTTTTCGAACCCTGAAACAGCTCCGTGGAAGCCTTGGGATTCGATCAAACCTAGGTCAAGAATAGCTAGCTTAGAAGTTTTTAGGCAAGCATTTGCATGTCATACAGCAGATCTTTGAAACCAGGGGTGTACAACATTTTGCTATTGCCGGCCGCATTACTTTTATTTATATGAAGTACGGCGGCCAATGAGTTCGATTTATATTTATGAGATACATTTAATTAAAGAATAGGTTTTATCCGGTATGTGTCATTTATTTGTGCCTAAGAGTGTAATGAAATGTCAAAAATTTTAACTAATTTATTAAAAGAAAAGTTTGCAAAGCTGATTTTTACTCATCATGTCGACTGATTTTCTTGCCTTGCGTTTGTTTTGCTTCAATATACGCCAGCACGGCCGGCAAATCTTATATTTTAAATTATATGTGGACGGCCGCAAATTTCATTATCGAATGCCGCATGCGGCCATACGGCCACAGGTTGTACACCGTTGTTTTAAAACAATGATGCAGGAGTAAATTTAGGGGATTGCCAAATAGTAATCTTTTAAATCTTTTTTGAAAAGTTTAATCTTTAGCTGGTTAATTTGTTTTCATCTTAATGCTGCTTTTTTCCGCAAAATTCAAGTTTTCATTTTAATTTAGAAAGTGGGGCATCGTTTTTAGAATAGTAAAAAAAGCCAAACAATTTGTTGACGCACGTTGCAACAGTTGAAAGAAAAAAGTAAAAATGCAAACCCAGATGCACAACAATACTAATATTGACATCTACAGATCAATTGCTGACTAGTTTAGCGTTTCGTTTTCATTTTCGTGATTTATACACAACCTTGATTCATTTTTCGAAAACATTCAGTGTTGCTATTTTGTTGATTTAAAAGAGGATCTAACAAACAAAACCAACGTTACGAAGTCAGATTGCATGTTTGACAATTTAATTGAACTTCGGCGTGCTTACCGGTGACATGTCTTTCCCTCCAAAATAATACGTGTTTGTGTCATTTCGTCTTCTGTCTTTGATGGCGTAGAAGATTCCAACAATTAGTGCAAGTAGAAGCATCACTGAAATGTTGCATAGAACATAGAGTAAAATTTAGTCCAGCTATGCCCAACCCGCGGATCGCGTGCTGCTCAGTTGAAGGTTTTGTGATGTGGCCCAGTTTGGGTTTTAGTTGTAGTAAAATATCCAGTACACTGACAACCTGTCCTTATTTTAATAATCATGAATTCACACTTTTGCTGCAGGCGGTCTTCAGTGCCACTTTATTATGCCTGTTACCATTTCAGTTAATATTAGAACACTTTCAGTACATCAGCTTAAGCTAAATTGAGTTTGCTAAGATCAAGGTAAGCTGTTCAATATATGCGGCCCTCATTAATATGTCCTTCAGTGTGCGGCCCTGGGTAAGACAGTGACATGAGTTTTGGTTCAGCAAGTCATTTGGGTTGGACATAGCTGATTTATTCGAACAAATTTTACAAACCTATTTGACTTTGAAAGCACAGAAAAAGTAAACCAAGGAATATTTACAAAAAACTTGGCATTAAAACTCAAATTAGCTGCCACTGTTTTATTATCTCGTTGATTAAATTCTTTTGTTACGTTCTTTTCTTTCCAGTGGCCGATTTGAGGCAAATTTTTCTTTGCGGTAAAAAATTGGAAAGTTTAAAAATCAAAGCGTAAGACCCAAGCCAATTTTTACAACCTATGCAAGTGTGCAGTACAAACGATACGCCGTCAAGTGAAGTACTTGTTATAAAGTCGCTCAAACTCAAAATCACCCGATGTGCCCAAAACTTAGCGACAATTTTGTTGCAACACACTTGCAAATACTATACTCACATCTAAACTTTAGGTGCTTTTTTTACCATCGCAAAATTAAAACGATGGCAATCTGTGATGCATCTTATTGCACAAAAATTAGCGTTCTTTTGTGTATTCTAGTAAAATCAACCAGTATAACTTCACTGCAAGATTAGTATCTGCATGAGCAGTTTTTTACTAAAAAGCGATTGATAAAACCAACGCTCACTTTTTGGTTGGCGTGAGACATAAAATAATATGCCACTTCTAGCTTACTAAGCCTTTTCACTGGTAGATTGGCAATAAATGGAAAAGGACATTTTGTTGTAATAAACGCTTTCGTCGACACAGAAGCGGTTGTTGAAAGTACTGTTACTTATATGCGACACAAATCAAGGATTTAATTTTATTCTGGATTCAATCTGCTAAAGCAGCGCTTAAAAAAACTGCTTCTTGGCTAAAAATCTAACAAATATTTTATTTAAGTAAACCTAAGTAAAGTTTGCAAAGAAACGGCGCAAAAACGGAAGAAACTTACAAGCAAACAAAACAAGATCAGCTGTGCCAAACTGTTTAAGATCATTCTGCATCATTGCCTTTCAAAAAAGGAAGGACAAGCAAATACAGTACTGCTTCACATAAGACAAGGAACTGAAGCAATGTATGTTTAGCCTGTAAAACAAGATAGTAAAGTTTGATTCTGGGATTCGACAGGTTTTTCATTTAAATTTTTTGTGATTAACATGCTATACAATACGTTCAAGCTATACGATACGTAAAATTTCAACAAACAAATTCAGGGAAAGCGTCTCAATCGATGCAAGACTAAGACTGTATATTTGTCCACGTGAAATGAATGACAAGAAACATTTTTTGAAAACGAGGTTTGTGAGTAGAGCATGAATCGTACAATGGCTAGTAAAAGTTAAAAAGTGCTATGTGTCAATCATGTTTCTTGTTTCAAAACCTCACTTCGATTTTTTCAAAAATCGAGTTCTGAAACATATAGCGGATGACCCAACCAGAATATTGCTCCACACAAACTACGTAAGTTGAAACTACAACTTCCGGAGGAAGATGCCAGTTTGACTAGTGTTGAGTGGTTATGATGCTACTAACAATTTGGGCTTCTCTCTCCTCTATGAAGGAATCAAATTTGTTCTGACCCCTATTACTTGCAATAAATCTCTGTGTATGTCAATACACCATGTTACAGTAAACCCTTGTTGTTTGTGTCAAAGAATAAATGACGCAGTGCTTGATGTTGAATTAATAAAACCAGGAGTGAATACACTTTCTTCTGATAACAAAACTGAGTGTGAAGTCGAACGAAAAACGGGCAGGTCTAAGTTTCTTAATTGTTAACTTGGGCGTGCCATGGACACTTCCCATTAACCAGTGCTCTCGCGGAATTGTCCAAAACGTGTGCTGTTCTTCTTTAGAAAGGAACTGCCACACTAGCTCTTACATCTTTTGAATAAAAGGACTTTAAAATTTCAAAAATTTGTTACGTCAATTTGTTTAAAACACACTAAACGTCAAGACAAAAATGACCCTGGTTCAAACAAAAAAAGGCCTGAAACTGGTTTGCAAAACGGCTTACATATCTGCACCTTATAAAACGCAGTCAAAGTTACTGTAAGCGCGCAAACATAGCTGTGAAAGTTGTTGGCAGGATCTAGAGCTACATCACAACATTTCCGTTTGCACTAAGCTGTTGATTGTGCAAACAAACTTTCACAGATCAGATAACGTTTTGCGGAAATCAGAAGACCGCAAATGACATCAGCAACTGCATATACTTGATTTGGATCGGGCACATGAGTTGATATTGTGATCAACACACCTGAGATTCACTTTGCATTCTACCGCCGGTTGCGTGGTGTGTACGCAGTTAGTCACTAAGCAGCTAATTCGGTTCAATTAAAACTGGATGTTTTTCTGGTTTGCTCATGTGCAGACTCTGTTCAGATCTTTGCAATCACAGCTGGCTAATCTAAACGACCTTGTGTTTGGACTTGCAGCGGTTAGGAGTTAATCTTTATGCTGACTATCCCTTGAATTAAAAATTATGTAAATCGTACCACAAATAAAATATTGTTCAGAGTTGGAGTGACGGTTTTGAAATGCACGCAGCAATTATTTTCAATAAAAGGTAAAGTAAACGAAACAAAACTAGCCTAATTTTTGACAGTAATACCATTACAGTGACACCCCGATCTGCTTTGCCGCTACGTAGATGGTCTGTTTTTCGTATATTCTAAATATGTCTCTTCTGACGGTCTTTTGATAACTTTATTTCTGTCCACAAAAAATACACTTTTAGCCAAACAGCTAAAAATCCCTGGCTGCCTCCTATTTCTTAATGTCTTTGTTGAGAAATCATGAAATGGTCTCAAAATATCTACGAGCATGAAACCCACACACGCAGGCTTTGCTCACAAGTGTTTATTTGTAAAATTTTCGATCCTTTGCATAGGAAAGTAATTTTACCTCTTTGCATTGCTACAGGTATGACATTGCTTGGTATTGCGAACTTGTGCATGAGAACTTTTGATTACTGTTAAACAATTGTTTTCTTACAACGGTTACCCTTGGCTTTTTCTAGACTTTCGGCAATTACTTTTTTAATAAAACAAACAAATTTTGTTGCATCTACCGGGTTTCTGGATCGCAGTGAGAAGCATTGAACAAGAATTCTAGGGCTTTGTAAAGCGTAATGTTGTGGGGCATGTATAAAGCTACGTTGTTTTAATAACCCCTTAAACTTTCAGAGATTTTTTTCAATCAACAACCGATGAGTTTTAGTCACAAGTTACAACGTTGTTTGCAGTTTTATATGCTTCTGTGGTGCCTCCTACGTCAAGCAAAGGAGCAGATGCGCATAAAACTATACAGCCTACATTCCACTCAGCCTATGGATGCTTCTAAGCATTTCTAGTTTAAAGCACAGCTTGGTTCACCACCCGTAGCTTCGTGTATCATCCATCACAAGTTTACTGCCTGCTTTTTAAACCTGTGTGTTTTAGTCCAATTGCTCATATGTCACAGAGCTCAGGATACGCCTTAGAATTTCAACATTGGGTTTTTACTGAAAAGAATATCTCGTACAAAGGACTTCATTTCTTTCTGAGATCATAACATCGCGATAACCAATCCTGCTGCCAGTGCGTTTCAGTCGATTCTCCGTAATAAGCAGAGAGGTAACGAGAAAGAAAACACATCAGTCGTTGCGTAAGCTCCTCAGACCACAGGAAAGTTCCCACAGCACACAAACGACCATATTTGTCGCACCGGAGTATGATCGTCATACTATAGGAAACACGTTGGGTCTACGAGGCTAAATGCTAGGCAACGGCAGTTCGAATGTTTAATAAATCCAGAATAATTTCCAATAATCCGAACAAATTTTTATAACACAGTCATTACCGCGTCCTATTTTGAATGTTGGTTTCCAACAATTCAGAAAAACAGGCATGAAGACAATTTATTTTTGAAAACAACAGCAATAAAATTATAAAACAAACATATTGGACAGCTAAACTCTGGGTTTCGTTGCAAGCTTTCAATGACTTGACGAATGAGGTTCTAGTTTTTTTAATTTACTTTGATTCAAACTTGCACACATCGGTTTTCAAGCAACTATAGTATCCACATATGCGATGCAGATTGATTCAAGCCTATCGCCTTTCTGCAGAAAAGGTTACTTGGAAACAAATATATTGCAGTGCGCTGTAACGATCCTGCTCTGGAACAACATCATTCTGGAAGTGATGACGTGGCAGGTATGCAGAGATTTAGCCATAACAGGAGTTCAGCATTGCTGACTCAGCGACTTAGCATGTCAGCATTATTTGCTTAAACTCTTAACCTTAGGTAGGTATTAATTTAACGTTTTTTCCATTGGTCACAACATGCAATTCCAGCGTGGGACAATTTGCGAAGAAACAGACCGAGCATTTTGCTCATTACCCTCGTGTTGTTGTCTTGTTTCAATCTCTCCCTCACACTGAATGTTTTTAGTTATGAAGGTAGCAGTTAGTTGCCTTGATCACAAGACACATGTGATGTAATCATGCACAAATCCAATATTTTTGAAAGGTAAGCAACAAAAGATTGGTTCATACAGTAGCTGTAGCAGCAGGCAATTTTTGGCGGTGCAAAAATCATTTTGGCAGAATTTACCCATATTTCACCAAAAAGCTTTATCACTACAAATTTTTTGTAGCTGCTGGTACATTACATTTTCCTCTACCATGCTGGTACCGGGGTTTTCCGGAAGTCCGCCCAGTCTTTAGTCCGCCCATGGGCGTTTATTTTAGGTGGGTGTTTATATGGTGCTAATATTTTAGTTGAATACCGGTGATATTTGCCCTGTCACCTTACACGGTACGTCCAACGTTATACTGAGTTTGAATACTATTTGTAGTCGTCACCTTACACCAGTGGTCGGCAAACTTTTTTATCGCGGACCAGATCACCTTTTCAATTGCTGTTGAAGGCCCGCTACATTTGAAACCACTAGAACAAAACGAATGAACAAAACGAATCAGACACAGGCAATATGCAACTGCCGTATAACAGCCCCTAGTGGCGGTTATTTGGTCCACGTCTTATTTTCCCAATGTGTCTATTTTCCTATTAACGGCCCTGGGCGGCCTTTCGGAAAACCCCGGTATAGACTTGAAAAAAGAAAGTTTGGTACTTGACATTTAGTTCTTCATAACCAAACTGAAAAACAGTACGCTAAGCTGTGCAAGAACATTGTGGGAAACCAACTGTTTCAGCACTTCTGAGCATCTTCCTCATAGTTTTGAGGTTTTCTATTCACATTCCAACTGTTGCTCTTAGCTAGGAACCTCAGACCTTGCTGCGAGGTAGACCTAAAGCTACTTTTTTATTCTAAAAACATATGTGTGGCATGTATACTGTTTACTGTGTAATATAACTGTGCCGTGAATCACGCAACATTGCCTGCTTTTCTGCACTTATATGCAACGTGCAAAAAACAGTATCTTGATCCAAACATTATATAAAATTAAATGCAAAATCTTTTCTGTGCGTGATTGGCATGGACTCAACTAATAAAAAACAGGCATCTTGCAGTATACTCGATTCCCTCAGTTTACAATTAGTAAAACGCATAAATGAAATCCTTTCATTTGCTAAAATTTTCAAGATGTCATCTACTCCTTAATATTCACAAACAAAAACACGAAATTAGAAACAGCTTTTTGTATTTTTATATATTTAATGTGTTTTCTGCTGTACAATGAAACGTTTACTTATTGACTCAGTAACATAGAAGTTAAATTTCATTAATGATGTCAAAAATGTCGAAGCTTCCTTGTTCAAACGTTTGCAATTTTGTCCAAACTTTTGCCCCAAAAAATTTTAGGAAGTGCGTTTGCACCCCCTGCACACCCAGCTCCTACACGCTTGGACTTGTTTATCATGGTGATCTTTTTTGTTTTGTCAAAAAAAATGACATTCTTGTTTTTGTTGTTGAAAAGCTTTAAGTTTGAGTAAACCTGTTCAAATGTTTGAAAATTTCTTCAATGTTTTGAATACATATACTGGGACAAAGACATATTCATTAAGCCTACAAATTCTTTTGTATCAAAAGAATCTTGTTTTTGGTAAAAACTACCAAAGTCTTTGAGATGTGTCAAATGAAAAACGACTTTAACGCAAAAGTGTAAAAATGTACTCGCTGGAAAGCAGCAGCTTTACCTTGAAACTGCGAATAAAATAATTTGTCCCTTGATCGCGTTTGCTACTGACTTAATCAGTGTTACTTTACGGAACGTTGTAAGTTCATAATTATAGTGTCTTCTTTAATAAAATTTTAAAAAATGTTGCTTTTGTATTCAAGAGTATTACTCAGCACCGAATTTAGGGGGCCCCAAGGGGCCCAGGGCACCCCACCAAAAGGGGCCACCCAACATCCTCATGTACTTAGCCATATGTGCCAAAATGTTCGTACCACTTAGACGTTTTTAACGAGACAAATTTTTTGTAAGCGCTGTGTGTAAGTTCACTTGAATATTATTTGATATTGTGACGAAACGACTATTCAAGAAATAATATATTATCCGAACACACTCAAAAATGTTAAAAAGTCCTTGTTTTTGCACTTCTTTTTTACATAGCTATAATCAGTAGCGTAACTAGAGGTTTGAGCCATAGTGGAAAACTTAACTAAAAAGGACGAACTGGTCACTGTACAGGGCCCACTAGCCAACAATTGGAAAAAAAACTTGAGAAATTATGGTGAATCCGGTTGTGGATGGATGTACTAAAACCCTAAATCACAGGAAAACAGTAGGAAAAATACAAAAAAACAACAACCTACTCTAAACCGAAAGAATACTCAAACGAAAATTAAACTCACATGGTCCGGTTTTCACATTTATCTTGCCAGGGGCTGGCATTTCGCCTCTCTACCCACTGTCAGTTACGTCACTGGCTATGATTTATTAATGATATATCGTATTTACACACAGAAAGACTCGAGTAAAAGTGAGTCAAAGCAGTGAGTCTGATGCGTCAAAATACAGTATAACAGGTTCTACTCGAACGCAGACCATGCCAGACGTATCAGAAAAATACGTGACGTCAGGAAATCAGACGCATGCGCTCAAAAAACGCATAGGACGCATGCCCTGTGCCTACAGCTTTAGAGTGCAGACTGCTGACTCCACTATTCTGTAGCCTACCATCTTTGCTGATAAACCATGATACGAGGATCAGGGTATTGCAGATTGCTTAATGCAGTACTTTCTAATATAATTATAGCTAATCAGTAGCCTATTGGTAAAAAATGAAGAAGTTCGTCAGAAGTAGGCCTATCCCTTTTTCAGAAAAGAACTGTATGGTTTTGAAACTGAGTGAATTACAGGTGGTTGCATTTGCACGGTTCGGAAAAAAGAGTGAAAAGATCATTGTGACTTTGTGGATATTGAGAGCCGTAAACCTATTTGTCGCAGCGTAACCGGGCGGCTATCTCTTTGTGCTAGCTTGCCAAGAATTGCTTCAAACGTAATCAGCTTCATTCATAGTTCATGTCAATCTACAAACGAACTGAAATGTTTTTTTGGTAACTCTCAGAGCAACTCCGCTTAACACATTAAGACACTTGCAATAACTTGTGGTTGCTCTCAATGAACAAGTTCAGAATAGTGAGAAGTTAAAAGCATCAATTGCTGAGGCTCCACGGTGTTTCGCCACTGTGAAGGCAAGGATTCAAGTGTGGCAATCAGTTATGCATATCAAGCCAAGTTAGATCAGCACTAAAAAAACTCAAAGAAGGCAAGGGTCATGACTGTGATTTTATCATGCGGTGGTGTAGGAGCCGGGGATGCAGAGGGTGCAAGCGCACCCCTAAAAGTTTTTTGATCTGGTGAAAATACGGTGTTACGGAAAAAGTATATCTTT
>JGI24021J15306_10010354_pt1 | contig 11567 bp, 6 predicted proteins | sample Ectturendosymbi1_FD_15306 | JGI IMG/M metagenome (IMG submission 15306)
AGACACAGGGATTCGCGATTTTCTTTGGTGGGAGGGCGATGATGGGGGGGTGCGGGTCGATGAAAGCAGGGTGCTGTGCTCTGAACAGTTGACACATTTTCACGAACTACCACTTACGTACCATGCATGACGAAATACTTGGATTGTTTCCCTGCAGTACGTTCCCGGTAATTACGTACCACAAAAGAATTTTGCGTAAGAGCTGCAGGTGAACAGCAAATCAACATTAGCGGCATTAGTTAAGAAAGGAATAATTATGTGTCGAAATCAGTCAAACGTACGCATTTCGGGAAAATTTAAAGTTATTAATAAATTTTAGACATAAGATAATTTTCGTGGTATGAAACGCTTGTTTACAAACAAGCAACTAGGCAAGTCAGCAAGCGTATGTATTCCATTCACTGATAACACATTCAAAACACAAAATAACAAATTTGCAAATAACCCTGTGGAGCAATAGAAGAAAACGACACGATGCAGTATAAAGGTTGGGAGTAGGTTGTATGCAGGAATTATTTGACATTGTAGTGTAGTGTAGCCAGTGGCCATGTGGTATGCAAGTAGTTTGGCGAAACTCAAACCACCTTCAACCTTCCCTTGCATGAGAACCACCATGCTCACCAGGCCGAATGCAGAATTTAAATAAAGAAACAAACAGCTAAAACACATGGAACTTCCAACGTTTGGGCATAGTGCACAAGCTGCAATGTTCTGTAGTGAAAAAATGAAGGAACTTGCACACCTCATGCTGCTGACGTTATGGCTCAGTTTTTGCTTTGATTCTCACATATGATAACGAATCTCAGACAAATAACAGGAAAAATACTTAATTTTGAAAAATGCACGAGCGCTGCGGAATGGACAGAACGTCCCTGACAAGTTTGAAGGTTTCGTTGGATGCAGCAACAGTAGGAAAACAAACCAACAACTGGCTGAGAGGACCTACTTGCAAGATTACAGTAGTGGCCTGGCATGCCCGCATGTCTATTGTCTATGATAAGAGACAAGGCAGGGTGGACCGAACCACGTGCCGACCTATCGCCTCCGACTGCAACAGGGATCTCTAGGCCAGGGTTTCTCAACCTGTACCACGGAATAATTTTTGACGGATCACGGCCTGGTATATTTGATGGTGAGGACGTTTGACAAGTTGAACTTTTAATTGAAAACGTAGGTAGCTCTTCAGGTACAAACGTCATAATACGCTCTCTTTCGTCATTATGTGTTACAAATGATTGCGACATGGAAATTGCCACGTAGCCTAACAGCTTGTTGTACAAAATGTGCAGTTACCGATGGCATTTCGAGGCAGACAGGCAGCTCTCGTTGCCATGAAAACGAAATCTAGAAGCAGGCTCACTGTGGAAGATGAGTTGATTTGTGCATAATCATGTATTGAGCTTCGAATATCTTTGCTTCCTAACAACAAACAGGCTCAGCCTTTGCATTGATTGTAGCGCACGTTGTGTTATTAAATGGTTTTAGTTGTTTTTTTCTGCAGCAGTTGTCACATTTAAGTTGTGCAGTCGGTGGGCCACAGACCCTCTGTTTGTTCATTAACTGGGCCACATGCTGATGGTTGAGAACCCCTGCTCTGGATGACGATCAAAAATTTTCGCTGCAAACATCAGGCCCGGCAATAAAGCCGCCTACTTTCACAAGAAATGATTAGTCTGAAACGCACAAGTTACATTTGCTCCCTCCACAGGTTTCCAGTTCGGCACCAGAACAACCAGCTCATAACTTACACCTGGTAATAGTCCTCCTTTCCGCACATAAACCCACGTCAGAGCAGTGCACTTTGTTCAAGAACGCCAACAAAAGAATATTTGTGTTCGTTGCCGAGGAATGACGCAGCAGAAATACGAACGTGACGCAGCAGAAATACGAAATCTTAATTATTTGTCCAGGTTCGGTCAAAAGTGACTTTTTGCGAAGTCCGACATTTTATGTCAGTCCAATTAATGGTTCTTAAACTGCCCATGATGATGTCATCAAACTTTACTTAAAAGGCAAGCAGCCAGTTCAGGCACATTTCAGTTGCACATGTTTGAGTACGCGGATTTCACTGGGAGTTACACACAGAAGTGCAGGGGACTACACTTCAGGGCCAAACAACGCGTGCAGTGCGATACCTAAGCAGCAGGAAACGACAAAGTCCATATTTTGCAAAGCAAATGCATGTGACTGTTAAATCAAACTCCATCTATTTATTGCGTGAGATAGCCCGGATGGGCATTACGTCAAGATGGCACTTTCGTGATACTTCACTGACCACGTAACTCGCACAGCAGAGGCGAGCAGTTTCTAATCTCAAGCCACAGCAACCACGGCGTGCCCACAGCTCCTGCATGGTATAAACCAGGGGTGGGGGTCTATTCACTACCACGGATCGCATTTATTGTGCATTGTCGCTGGCGGGCCACAAAATCAATTGATTTACTCCTAAAATTCTACCTTTATCTAACTATGAGGAAGAGTGAGTGAATTAATTTGACTTGCTATCTAAGTACCTGCTTATCGTGGAGCTTCGTTTTGACGCGATGTTGTACTCTAACTTGGGTAACAAAAATTCTGATGCGGGTCATATCAAATGTTCACGCGGGCCGCAGGTTCCCCACCCATGGCATAAACCAGTGTTTCCCAACCTTTTTAGGCTTGCGGCACCCTACAGAAAAGAATAATAATTTACCCATAATGCCGAACCCATGCAATTTTGCTTCAAGGTTTGATGACAGTTTGAAAATGTATTTTTAGTAGTATATTAAAAAACGCATTAGCTCGCGGCACCCCTGGGTATTGTAAATGGCACCCCAGGTTGCCGCGGAACCCCGGTTGGGAACCACTGCTGTAAACGGTGTGGAATTTGCTACTGTACTGCTACAGCAGTTGAAGTGATCGTGACGCTGTGCTCCGTGTTGCAAAGGTTGGTGGTGGTGGTTGGTGGTGGTATCGGTTTTTAACAGATTCTTTTCGACCAATTCTTTATGTGGAACGATACGATCTGTGAAACATTTTATTGTTATCAAATTGATCGCGTTAAAACGTTTCGCATATTGTGTTACTTGCTGTAACAATGACTTTAACAACAAAAGTTTGTTAATAACAAATTAAGATTGTAAGAACAGCACATCCAACACGCGCATCTCGTACGAAGCGAACTAAGGGTCCTCAAACCTTGTGCTGAAGATAATTTGACTTATCGATTCATCGTGTAGTAGATAACAAAGGTTGGCAGCCAAACTTTAAAGAAAAGTTTATTATATGTGTTCCTATGCTTGTGTGTAATTACTCTCCGTTAGTAACCATTTAACTACTATGCAGCTTCTGTACTGATACCGCATTTGTTGTTTTTTTGCAAAATAAATAGCGATGACTTCAATGTGACTCGGTCTAGCTAGAAATTGCTCAATGGAAAATTTCACCAAAACCAGCAGGAAAACTTCCAACAGAATGTTATATTCTGCTGTTACTATCAGCTTTGTGATGCAATAAGGCATTGATTCGCAACAAGAGAGACGATGTCCGTGTTTTCCAATGACACAGACAGCCAGGAGAGGTGTGAGAGCCAAGCAGCATGGCTCATGCGGTTCGCAAATGTGGCATCACATGGAAGCGCTGTGTTGTTGCTACCGCCAAATTCCCGGGAAGCGCGTGAAAATATAAGATCAGTTCACATTCATTACATTCGCTCTGTGCACTCCATCGGCGGTCACTTGAGGCCATCCACGCCCATCGCCACGCGTGTTTGCTGCGTCGCGAAATAAAGAGGGACAGCTTCCCTGCCAGCGAGGCTGGGAGGCGCTCTGCTGTGACGAGTGCAGCGAAGCAGATACAAGCGATCCATTGCTGCACAACACACACTGTGTTGCTGCACAACGCACAGCGTGTTGCTGCTGACATACCTAGCTTTGCAACACGCTTCTGTGTATGAGACAAAACCTGAAGTTCAAGGTGAAAAAGAGCTGCAAAAATATACATGAACTTTCTTGCACTAACACAAGTAGAGCTTATTGTGAAACGAAATGCTGATGTAAGGAGCTGACGGAATCTATGGAGGAGCACAGCATTTCTCACCACTTGGTAATGATCAAATGCATGGAGTGTAGGCCAGCATCGTATTGAAGGTGTGTTTCAAGGCAAATTACTATCCCCTGCAACAAGGGCATGCTTTTGGAACATTACAATCTCATAACAACAGCGTGGTTTGAAATCGTAATGAGACTGAATTTGATGTTGTTTCAGAGAAAAAACGACCTCACGTGGTGCACCAAGCTTTGGTTGAATACGAAGAACATTGTAACTCTGTCTTGATACAAGGCCATGTAAGTTTAAATCTTTATCTTGTCAGAGAAGCAAAACCGGTCATCCTGGCATTGGCACTGTTCATGAAGATGTGATCCGAAGCAAAGTTGTAAAAATTGGAAAAGAAGTTTCTGTTGATTTTGAAATACAGAACACACTTAAAAACGGCTCAAAACATTTCACTCTGAGACACATCAATCCACCACGTGCTTCAAACTAGGAAGGGGGTTTGCATTTCACCCATCAGTGCACCCATTTCACCCATCAGTGCACACATTTCACCCATCAGTGCACACATTTCACCCATCAGTGCACTCAACAACACACGGCACGCTGCCATGGAAACTTGTGGTGGCGTTTCTGTTGTTGTAGCCAAAGTTACAGAACTACTTTTCAGCAAAATATTTTATCAGCTTAAGTCAACAGGTTGGGGTTGGTCGTAGTATACATTGAGAGAAACTGCGCAGTTTCACGGTGAGCGTAACGTTCAATGACAGTCACCCAAAGACAGCAGTCTACATGCATCTACGAAACAAATCGAATCTTGAACTTAGATTTCCCAAACATGAAAGCCAAGTTGATGATAATTTATAGAAACTTGATGTCGATTTTTCAGAACATTGTCACTTCCTTAGCAGGAGACAATAATGATCATTAACAGCTAGTGGGCTCCTCTTGTGACGTGCTCAACTTGCACCACAAACATATCGTATTCGCCATACCGTTATACTCTAAAGCTCATCGAAGGAAACTGTCATTGCTCAAAATTTCTGTGTTAAAATAAATTCGCAGAACCCCCCACCCCTGACTGGCCACGCTAGCATGCTGTCGGGTTGCCAGCGTTTGGACTTCATCACTGCATCAAGGTCTTCTGGAGGTGGAATGTTGGTGGAGTGCCGTATGCATTTATCATTTCACCAACTTCTGTTCGCAATTTATAGGACTTAAAATGCGTAATTGACGCGCAGTCGATTTCCGAGTGAAACACTTTGTTGATGGATTCGACAACGTCACCTTATGGAGACAAACATCATTCCCAAAACTGTTCTTTGTCAGAGTTAAAGTTTTCATAAACTTCATGTCTTGGAACGGAAATCAGCAGAAATGCTGTTTATGATTCACCCCTATGCCTACACCACAGTACTGTATGGAACTAACATTCAGCCTCCACTCATCTTGGGATGGCTGGCACGTTAGTCCGTCACCCACAGGAAACTCAATCTTTTGCAACACAGTATCTACAGGACAATGATGAAAATGTTTATTATATTCGCCAGAAGCTGACATCACGCCATCACCCCCCAACGCCCTACATGACGTATACTGTGGACAAGAGTGTGGCAGCAAGAAGTTCAATGTTCATCACCACATCCTAACAACACCTCACCTTTATCCGAGCTGCGCGCTCCCGCTCCTCTTGCAGCAGGAACTCTTGAAGGATGCGCCGCGTCGTTGTTTCTTTTTGAAAACGTGGGTGAGTTGGAACGACTTCCAGCTGCGCAACAACACACGGGGTTCAACAACAACACATGGGGTTCAACAACAACACATGGGGTTGTGATCTGATGATCTACTGCCGCCTCCTCCTCGGGGTAGCCATGACAGGAAAGTTATCTGATGACAGAACGTGTATTATGTTTGCACCTTTGCATTTGACTTCACCAATTTTTAGCTACAAAAACAATATAACAGGCGGGGGGTGAATACCTTCAGGTACTTGGCTTCCGAACAAAGAGTATTTAGAACATGGAAAACAATTTTGCATCAAAATTGCAATCGTTTGAAATTTTTTTTATATACCACTCTTTTCTGGTAATGGGGTGGAAATTGCATCACGTGTTATTTTCAAGGCAGTGCTTACACAGGGAAATTTGTAGATTTTGTTGAAAAAAACTGTTTTGGGCTTTAACCGAACTTTTCCGGGAAAAGCGCTTTAGACCCCAAATATTTTTCCCCCCCTGCAAAAAGACATGATAAACAATGCAATGAACTGCCTGAATCACATCACACCAACGATGCAAAGAGCTTAAGTCGCATTGCGTTAATTAACTATTAAGAAAACAACTGACACGAAGTTAGTTCTATGAATACTCTCCACACATGTCCAGAAAGAAAGATGCAGGGTTAATCAAGCAACAGGTTATCAATCAAACTAGAAAGAGTGCGACCATTATTCGCTCAGGACGAAGTTAAGTCTCTGGGTCGTGAAGTGACAGCATCAGTCGTGCATTGGACAAAGCTTGAGGTTTGTTCTCTAACAAAATGTGATTAAACTTTCAACAAATTTTAACAATTTGCTTTAAAACACTTTTCCATCATTAACGTTTCCCAGGCACGGTCTGTTCTGGCACTATATTCTGAAAATCACCGCAAGCACACGCAACACAGGATAACACACAACACGTAGATGCACAACACGTGGTTACTTGGCAGGTAAAGCTGCAGAAGCTTCGCATGCATACAAGCAAGTCTGACTAATGCGTGTTAAGGCGACTGGAGGAAAACCATTTACAAAATGTCTTTTTGACTCCCCAGCTCTGTGCGTCACCAACCCGTGTGAGTGTTAGTGTGTTCGCGAAACATCATGAAAGCACATTTGCAACACAGAAATGATGTTACTGGACGTACAGTTTATTACTACAAATAACTGATCAAACGTTTAGGCACACGCCTGCCCAGTGAAGCGTGGCAACACTCTACACGAGCTCCATCAAGCGTGACACACTACAGCAACACAGTGACACACTACAGCAACACAGTGTCACACACACGAGTGCAGCCACTCACCCGCCCTCGATGCTGAGACTGAGCCTGGTGCAAAGATTTATATCAATGACACCTCGTAAACAAGGCCGATAGTGACATCATAATCAAACCATCACCCCCTCATCCGGTCGCGCATTGCTATCGCGCGAGGAACAAGCACATGACACAAAGCTATCGTGGAGGTGCGGCGTTAGGCCACAGGCCCTATGATGGTTCCAGAGGCCGGTGGCGAAACTAACACATTTAATTCCACTTTCAAGATCTGCCCCAACGCCGCTGCAAACAAAGCACTTGAACTTTGACCTGCATGCCACATGAACTTTGACCTGGAGGTCAAATTTCAAACAGACTCTCGCTTCAAATCGACCTCAAGTTCCGTTTCTTAAAAAACTACCAGACTTTTGGCGACAGCCACCAGCTGATGATGTCATGCAAGCGAAAGGTCAAAAACAAACAAACATCAACACGTAATAAACGTACGTTGTGACGTGGATGGTCTGCCCGCAGTCCGTCCTCTGTCGCCGTTCCTGGAAGGGTCAGGTATGGCCTTCGGCACACGGCCTGGACGACCTGGTTTGAAACGTTACAAGCAAATGAAGGCTACAGTTCGCATCAAGTCCATGCAATCCTGGCCTCAGGGCTTGTGAGGCGCCATGAATAAGCTATGGGGGGGACAAGACCAGTCGATCTTCTTCATGTTCATTAACTTTGAAAGCAGATAAAGACATGGAGAAAATCTGTAAAGCTATGCCTTTACTTTTGTTCAGCTGAACATCAAAAGCTGCACAGATGTCGTGGACAACCGTTGTATCAAGTAACAGCTCTGTCTGCGCCAACCCTGTCTACATTTCACGCCATTCACAAACACAACATGAACAAGCATGCTACACGTGGAACGATGCATCCGAGGTGGAAAACAACCACACTATGAGCTTTTGCGATGTAATTAAATGATCGTCTAAAGTTCGAAAGTTCAAAGATTCCAAAACTTTCTTGGCTTGTTTACAGAAACAACGACCAAGCACGCACAGCAACATTACCATCCACGTTTATGTGGGGGTCCGATGTGTAAGATGCTAGCGTCAGCAGTAGAGATAGGACGAAGTAGAAATTAAAACCTCACTGCTTTCAAATTAAAACGTTGCTACACAAAGAGATAAAACAGGTAGGTATAGTTTTAATAAAACATTTCTACTTTCCACTAAGGTGAGAAAAGGCTTGAAACCAGGAACACCACCATTTTACTGTAAAAGTTCCAACACTGCAGAGTAAAACTTACTCCCGCACAGCGCGCTTGCTTTGTGACGTCACAGACACCATCGCGAACAATATCAAATTGATTCAATAACTGAGCGGGCCACACGAGCTTGACTGCTATCGCTAGTATTCACGTTGCATGTTCAGCTACCCCCCTGACAAGCCAGGGAAGAGTTGAAGATGCAGCCAGATGTGCGTGGAGTCGGAATAAATAAATTATTAATGAGGCAGGGAAGTGGTGGTGGCGTGCGGACATGTGTGTTAACCTGCTGGTAGCATGAGATGGACGGATGGAGGGTGTTGCTCAACATCAGTCTTCTGCAGTAACCATCAAATGCTTTGTGTTGGTTACTTTTGCCTCTATATAACTTTAACACCAGCAGGAAACTAATCAGACGTCTAAACATCATCACACCTACAAGCTTCATCGCTCTTTTCCCTTTTTTGTTTCGATATAATTGGTGAGGCGGGACGGTACTTCCAACAGATGAGGTTTTATCAACAAAATCAATAACTTCGCACGACAAGCACTTGTTTGGCACATGCGGTGGTTTGTTTGTAACGAACTCACCCAGGGTACTGGTCCCTCTCATCGTGGCCTTCATTCTTGACCTCTGGGCCGAACTGGGGTCAATGTCCGACCGAGAACGAAAGAACTTGGAATTCGTCATTCCTGTGGAACGAAGTCCTGCGCTTGGTGGCGCTGCAAACAATGGAACAGTTGTTACGCAAACAGTTTTCGTTCACACTGTCACGAAAATGGTGAAATATGACAAAAGTTGTTGCGAAACACTTTCGGTAACACATGTGTTGGTTCAGCGGAACTGTCATGCGAGAAAGATTCACCCCCACACCCCTGTCCATTGCAGCAGGGCCTCCACTTAAAGCAAACTTCATAAGAAAACACTGGATTACAAGATCTAGCACTGCTGCATCATTCAAACTGATGGAGGGGTTGCCCGTTGCCAGGGAGACGGCTTGTTTACGCCACTTCGCACAATTAGCGTTTGTTTAAATAGTGATTGTTATTGTGTTGTCATTGACAAGCTTTGTGACGAAATCAATCGTTTTTGAGCTGCAACAACGAAGGTTGCTTCGGAGTGGGGGTGGGTGTTATGGGATGCCCCGCACAAGACTGTTGGGGCGCTGATGGGGAAAAGGCGAACGGCTGACCCATGCAGACCTTCCTGTGGAAGTGACATCATTTCAAAGCCATGTCCAGACCAAGTACAAAATGCCGGCAGCCGAGGCACAGACATCTCATCCAGCGCTTCTCAACCTTTTTAGTGATGTACTCTTTTGGGTACATGACTAAACCCAAGGGGTACGAGTACTCCCATTTGAAAAACACTACTGGCTTCGATGGTGTAGCAAGCTGCAACATATTGTAGCGGGACCTCGTATATCAAGGGTCAACATCAGACAGAAATCCAGGGAATAAAACCTCCCCACTTTCGGGTCTGACGCTTTAGCGTTGGTCGGGCCAGACCTGTCCGGAGAAGGTTGTTGCGTAATTTCCTGACCTCCCCAAAACTACGCAATACCCCCCTGCTGTGCGTCACAGCATCGATCCCATCTGCTGAGGCTCATTCCTGGGGTTGACGTCATGCCACGTCAGAGGCGCTGAGTACGTTCCGACCAGCGCACGTGCAGTGGGGGGGGGTTCTGTTCAACGCGTGAATTCGTAACAGAATTCAGGGAAGAAACAAGAATCAACTGAAACATAGATTTGAAGCAAGTTACCTTTGACGATGTGTCTCATCGCACCACCCGTGGTTGTGAGCATGGATGTTCGCGGCTTCCTGCTGGGAGAGAAAGAAGGAAATGAAATTTTGCTGAAAGTTTACTGGAAAACGGTGACAACGGTGTCGGCAGATATTTGTCATTAACACGATGACAAAACATTTTTTCATTCAAACACAGAGAAACAACGATTATTCTCCACCTGGTCACATCCTGGTGCTTCGAGGTCAAGAACTCTGTTGATGATGCAGATGATAAATGACCTGAAAGAAGAAAGCGATTTGTTTTTTCAGCGGTTTGTCAACAACAGAAATGTAAACCAAGTATAAAGTATGCGGCTTCCACAGTTGAACGACTCAGTAAGTCACCATAGCAACAGCCAACGCTTCGGATACATTTGCACATAACTTTCGGGCGCAACTTGTCAACTGCCTGCTTCACAACCTAATAATAACACGTCGTCCACCGATGTTCCTGCATTCACTTCTTGCACTCCCAACACCGGCATGGATGGTTGCGTTGCTCTTATTTCACACTGAAGGTATTCATCATAACTGACACTACTGAAATCAGATCAGCATCACTCATGATTTAACTCAGAGCTGCACAAGCTTTTCGCCGCTGCTGGCCAGACAACGTTTGCTTTTATTAATCACGGCCGCCAGTTAGTTTTAAGATATATTTTTTTATTTTGCATTGCTTCTGTTCTGCTCCCACACGTCTGCTTGGCCGTCCTTCCCCAAACTATCCTCATGCATTGCTATCTATCCTCGTACAGCAGACAACGACCTTCTATTAATGCAGGGAAGCCATAACTTTTAAACTATAAGTGCACAGCCGCATAAATTCTATAGAAGACCGCATGCAGGTTGTGCACCCTGGTATCACATCAAGCAAGACAACAGGGCAGCACAACGAGGAAATACGTGACCACAAGTGTATTTACATTTCAATCATACACTGTACCTTTGATGAGCTTCTGCTGGTTGGGGTTCAAGCTTTTAAATACTTCCTCAGCTTCCTGTGAGAAGTGGACTTGCAGACCCTTCCACGCCCTGGCAACACAAAATATAGAGATGGTGCGACGCAATGATGTTTACTGACGTAACCAAGCGATCATCACATGTGACGTCATCCGTTTCTTAGCCCCCATTCGTCAGCAAATCATGAAAACATTCCTACGTCATCATATCGCAAGGTAAAACTGTTGAACCATAGCATTTAGAAAAAGCATTTTAATGCGCCCCGAAAATCATATCCAAGTATTTATTTGAATAAAAGCTGCGGCTGCCTGCTCAGTATGCGAAACATATACTCGGTTGGTAAACAACACATTCTCTGATTCTTTGCTGTAGGTTTCATTTTTATGGATACAGTTTTAATAAAACCATTACTTCCAACTAACACAGCATCCCACAAACACGCTACCGGCTCAAATACCTTCCTACTTTTGTAGCGAAGCAAAGATTTCGAAACTATCTTCTCTGTTACTCCCC
>JGI24021J15306_10010356_pt1 | contig 11564 bp, 5 predicted proteins | sample Ectturendosymbi1_FD_15306 | JGI IMG/M metagenome (IMG submission 15306)
ATCTTCGCCAGCACAAGCCTACTCTCGAGAGGCATGGTGACGACCGCCCTTACAATAATAACACTTGGCAGTCTTGCGCAGGTCGCAAGTTTCCCATTTCGCTCTGCACAAGCGCAGTGACGTTGCCGCCGCTGTCGTCCTTCTTGAACTCCAAACGATCAGCGCCTTGCAGCCAATCTCCTGGTGCTTCGACCGATGAAAAAGATCGGTTTGCCGCTTGGTTTGCAAACGAGGCGACCAAGTTTGATGCCGCGACGAACGATTCGCAAGCTGCCCAGATATGCGCTACGGTTCTACCAGACGCGCATTTTTCCTCTTACTTGACGCTCCGCCCCTTTTGTGGGCCAAGGATGCCGCAGGTTGGTTTGCACTGCGGAGGCCTGACCTCTCGCGATCGAGGAACTTCGGTCCGAAACGGGAAAATAACGAAAAAGCGGCGCCCGTCCGAAGGAACAAAAGCGCCGAATGTCAACATAGCGTTTCAGGTGCAGTGTTGGTGTTGAATTAAAAATGAAGCTAGATCAATTGATTGCCTGTGCTAGATTTTCTGCCACGAGGTCATTTAGGTGACAGTTTGTAGCTAAACCTTCAAAACTGCACAAAAAGCCATCAGCGAAACGTACTTTCTTATTTCTGTTTAGCCTAACGGCGAATTACGTCAGGTCTTTCAAATATAACCTTGGAAGTTCTAATGATCCCGACAGAAGGTCTGAATATTTTTCCTGTGAGAATTGCTTGATTATAAAATGAATGTTATTTGCGGTTAGGATGAGTAAAAGTAAGATTACCTGCTCAAGAAAGACAACTGCCCACGCGTCAAGATCTATGCGATCGCGATGTAGAGACAGACGTGCGAAAGCAACTAAAATTAATATTGCACAACTCAGAGCTAACGTTATAACGATGTTGCAACCTTTACTCATTCTACCCACTGATTTTCGTCCAATTTAGGCCATACAAACGATTAAAAGAAAATATGTTACATGATGTAAATGGTGACATTGCAAGTCCGAGAATAAAAACATTATTTGTACTCTATGCACAAACGCTTGTAGATAGGAGCAATAACAGTTGCTCTTATTAAACATTTCAACAACTTGTCTTTTTTACTTTGCAGCAGCTGCGTACTTTAATCCCGACAGAACCTGTTGACCGCCGCCTTTCCAAGGTGGAGACCCTGCGTTTGGCTGTCAGCTACATCCATCACCTTGGTAAGAGCCAAATCTTCTACACGTCTTTGATATTAAAGCACGGTGCCAGATTCAACTGTTGGTGAAGTTGACATGTGAAAAAGTAGATGGAACTAGCGTTTGTGAGAAATTGCCGACAGTGGAACAGGCTATAGGACAGGGAACCGTTAACAAAGTAACTTCAGCCACAACCGCGCAGCCTAGAATTTAGATTCTTGGCGAAAACTTTGTTTTGAGTAACAAAAATTTTAAAATTGCAAGCATGATCATCTGTGACATTGGCGTTTCTTACTCATAGCGATATCAGATCAGTGGAAAACCAACTTTGGGTGCTGGCGCTTCACATTGCACACGCATGAAAAGTTTGTAAAGATTTGCGTGAAAATAATACATTTGACCAAAAAGGCGATTGGGTAAAAAGTACCGACAGAGAAGCAGTGCAGCGAAAATAAGCGTAGTTCTTGGAAGGGTTGGGATAACAGGTTGAGCTCTATTTCAAAGATTGAGGATTTAATGTTGTTTTCTTTTTGAAGATTGCTAAAATATCAAAGTATTATACACAAATCAGCTGCAAGCAAAATTTCAATAAATATTTGCTATTAAATTTACTGGAGTTATTATTTGTGGATGACATATTTTTGCCAACGCTCTAAGCAATCGATAAAAAAAATTAAGAGAATACATTGAGGAGTTACGGGCAAAGAGCAAATGCTGAGCAAGCAACATCCCTCTTGAATAGAACCCACTGATATTTTTTTGTATTAGCCTCAACAATTGGAAGTGGTTCATTCTTACTCGAAAATGGCTTTCATGTTACTACAGTAAATCTTAAGTTTGCTTTAACAATTTAATTCTTTAGAAAACCTTTGAAAAGAGATTATTGTAACGTCTTGAGAGCACACCGTGCTTGATGCAAACCAATGCTTGCTAAACAACATGTTCTCGCCTTGCATCTTTAACACTGAACTTTAGTTGACTTTGCAAAAAGGCACCTGGGAAGTTATTAACTTCAAGGTTATCGAAGCTCAGTAATGTGCTATTTGGTAAAACAGTTAAATTCCTGTAAGAAAGTTCAACACGTTTATTTTCACGAAAATAACATTCCGGAAACAGTTTTTGATGCCATGCAGTTTCTATAGCAGATACACATTGTTGCAAGTTAAAATCTTGATGTAGAAGGTTTTTGTGAGTTTTTTTACCAATGCCATAAATAAACTACGTAAAACTTGCAGTTGAACTGTAATAAAGGGTTTCACAACGTTTTCTGTTATCTTAAAATAAAAAATTGACGTCACTGCAACGTTCTTTAAAGTGTAAAGCTTCATTGAGAAACACCTCGGTGTTTATTAATGAAGTATTTTTCAACAGATTTTCTAATGTTCCAATTTTGCCAATTTACCGCTGAAGTGCGTATTTAGTTTTTAGCAAACATGAATAAGTAGGAGCCCTTTCTTGGAGGGCAAAAATTTCTTCTCGACCTTTTCCGCTTTTGTTGTGAAAAGTGTCCATGTCACGAAAACAAAGGTAATCTTCCCATCGGTTTACAGTTGCGAGAAAATTTTCTTTATTCTCAAAATTCTCAGAAACGTTTTCAAATTTTCGCGGTTTAACCGTTTGCTATTTTGCGGTGTTTTTTCTCTCTGCGTCTGCCTTTGTACCATTTCACAGTTGTGGGAAGAAACTCTTCCTCCTATCGTCAACAGGGGCGGGTCCAGGGGGGGAGCGATTGGGGCGATCGCCCCCCCTACAACCTACGAAAGTAACTTTATTCACAATGATTTTTGCAGTTTGGAAAACAACATTCCCGACATAAGGCCATTTTGTCGTCCATTGTTTTGTCACAGTAGTGTTGTGAATTTTACTTCATCTCTCTTACAGTAGCGAAGCCGTTATGAGACCTGACTAAACCAAATATTACTGAAATCGCTCCCCCTAAAGTTACTGGCTGGATCCGCCCCTGAGTGAACTCGTCTCTTTTTCGGCTGAGCAAAGACGCGTATTCTGGCATTTGTGTTGCATTGTCGCAGGTCAAACACTGAATGCCGATGTGCAGGATGAACTGCCTTGCATGCCCGGTGGGTCCGGAACAAACGAAATTTCCGGTTCAATATGCACGTTTTGCATGAGCAAAAAACGCAAGGTATGATTTCGATTTTGTTCAATTTTTTCAATGTTTAATGATGGCGCCGGTAAAAATTTGCCAGAAGTGTACGAGTAAGAAAATATTTTTGCAGATAAACACAATCCAATCCAAACCTTTGTGCTGTTACTGTAAGGAAAATTAAAACTTTTTTGATGTCGTAAATAAAACTTAAAGAGGACGTTTGTTATCCGTTTTGAATGCATGTGTAAATCAAACTGAGTTTCAGTTGCTACCTATAAACGAGATACATGATAACCGAAACACCCTAGGTTGTCAAGCCGAGTGCCCCTCGACAGTTTTAGTCTTCCAATCATTTCTGAATCGGTTTCGAATGGTGTGAAAAGGGATTGTGCATAAGAATGTCGACCTGCGCATGACGCATGGGAGCTGGCAAAATGAACCATAGTGTTGTGCGAGAAACCGCTAGGTGGCAGACAGTTTCTATCGTTAGTGTGCTTAGGTCCACATGGGTCTGGGCAGAGAAAGCGTAAAACTACCTAAATTGAAGCTCTGCCCGGACTAAATGCTTTCGCATCCAAGCAAACTGCCCAGTGGGTTTTCTGGTATGACGCAAGAGGAGTCCTAACGATCTACGTCAAGCTGTGAGTTGAGCAGTTTTCCAAGGTTTCCGGTCAACAAATCTGCTGTAGCTTTTGTGGGGTGCTGGGAATATGACGCAAAATTTGTTTGAAATATCTGGTGAAGTAAGTAAGTGTATTATTTTTTGCGACAAAATGATGAAGTAATGGAAGAACACCAATAGCTTCTTTCAAACAGTGTTGCAAGAAAATCTCATTTACACATGATTGATTGAAAACCTTTGTGATCAAAGATATCCAGTTACATGCGTGTTTGCTTTGCAGTTTAGAGAATAGGAAATGCAAATGAATGGTTTTGGGGCTTATGACTGAGTCTTCCTACTCATCATTGTTGATGCCACTACATACTACATCACTTTTGTTTAGTTGCCTTACATGGATAACAATTGAAAGTCTTGGTGTTTTTCCTCTGTTTTGTTCCTGCGGCGTTAACGACCTTAGATTTTATATAAGTGATTTGAATCACTTTAAGGTTTAACCTTACTGTGACACATTAGCTACTGTGACACACTGGTAGTTGTTTTTGACGTTATTTTATCCTTTTGCTCTATTTTGTTGGTTTGGGACTTCAATCACTGGCCAGCCAACATGCTCACTGAATGAGATTTAGCAGCAAATTTGACAGGTTATTTACAAAAGGAGAAACTATTCATTCTAATGTACAATATACTTTTTAAATAAGATTGTTGCCATAAAACGCTGAGTGGCTATTCTACTGGTGGAAGGCACGGGCTTANCTNTGCAGAGCAGAGGTTCTCAATCTTTTACTAATCGCGTACCATCTGGGGTGCATCGCTACGTACCACCCTGCGCATCACCTGGTTTACCGCTGCGTTACACTCGTTCCAGTAGAATGTAATTTGCTCAAGTGTATTTATCATGAATGACTAAAACAAAAAAATGAATTAACAAAAAGCAGTGCGATTGTTTCTTCTCTCTAAGCTGGTCTTCTATGCGGGGCATGTCCTAAACACGCCCTGTTTTTTGTTGCGAAATGTTACGCGGTTTTCTCTCATTCTTCCTCCCTCACGCCAGTAGTTACGTCGCAAACGCATGCACAACAATGGCAGTTCACGTAAGTTTCAGTAAAACAGCTGTTTAACTATGGGATCATTTAATTGTGGGGTGATTCAATATTGCAAAGAAATTTGTAATTTACTACAGTTACAATAATAGACTTCATATCTTTATATGACACTAAGCTTTACATATGACCCGTAAAGTGCTCGCATACCACCTGGATGTCTTCGAGTACATCAAAGGTTCGTATACAATAGGTTGAGAACCACTGCTGCAGATTTTATTCAAGTGGCGTCAATATTTAGTCAATACTTTCTGCAAAGTTTTGAATTTTTCGTTTCTGAATGCTTCAACAATTCTTTGTGTGTTTCAGATGGCGATCACGTGACGTTTCGCAAGATTGAAAGCATTGTTTGGACGTGTTATTACTTTTTATTTGTAATTTATGTATTTATTACTTTTGTATATTTCCAAGCTTTTCATGAAATATTTTGTGTACTTCGTTCTATCTTGGTCTTTTTTGCGTACATTTAAAACTTTAGCCTGAAAACTGTCTCTCTGCAAGGCAGAAATAAACGACGAAGTTGTTCTTGTGCGATGTCACGTCCATTACAGGATGGCCCAAACAACTGTTTATGTTTATGCGAGTCGTAAGTGGAACTTAAGTAATGGCCCTTAAAATCCGCCAGAACTCCCTCGTATACAAATTTGTGATCTTATTCGTCCTTTCAATTTGGACCATCATGTCATCGCAAATGTCACCTGAAAATCGCAATATCAGAGGGCGTTTCGAAGAGGGAGTAGTTTGGTCCAAGCATTAAAACTGTCGTTAGTTCGAAAGCCTGCCAAAGAGTTTGCGTAAAAGAAGGCTGACTTAAGAGTGACTACTGAAGACTAAACGTGTGCAATCTGCGCTAATGCTTATGAAAGAGCAGAAGACAGTTTCTGGTAAAGAATGCACACAATTGCTATAATGGCTGATGCGCTTGACGAACCTCAGCCAATTTACAAGAGAATCGTTTGGCAGAAGTGAGATGAATTTTTCATTCGTTGGAGTGCAGCAAGCAGCCTAAACGTTTCGCTCTGTAGAGGACCCAATTTACACCGGGATGACTTCAGACGTAGTCACTGATGGTTGATTTCCAATTGTAGGGCTCATCTTACCAAAAGCGCATTCGGGCTATGCCCGTTTGCCTGTACAAACAAAACAAAAAGTGCCAAGGTGATAGCGTGCAATATAGAAAAAATATACAAATAGTTTTTGCTTTAAACATTAAAGGTCTTTTAATGTGAAGGCATCCATAAAATACATTCCAAAATATAAAGTTGAAGACTAGTCGACACTTGTAATGCTAGTGTCACCAGAACATGTATTAAATTGCGGTGCAGACAAAGATTTATGACAAAGATCAGACTTTGATGTGACAGTATAAATTGTTTAACGTATATTCTACGAATCTGCGGTGTTTAATGAAAAGAAGTGTAAACGTGGCGGGAAAGGATGTCGGAGGGTGCTGCTGCAACCTCTTCGCTGGCGTTGCGCTGAATCCACGTTTCACCACGAATGGAATGCGCGCGAAGAACAACACCACATATATGTGGCGCGAACAAGCAATAATAGAGTGATCGTGGTGTGTAATTTCTGGTGATACTAACGATATGAACGACTGAACGTAACAATAGCGTACGTGAAGAGTGATCCCGATAGAGTGATCTTGGTGAGTAACCTCTAATAATGCTTGTGAAGCTAGTGAACAGTTGATAGTACTTGCTAATGATGACGACGAGAGTGATCTTGTCGGGTGAACCCTATTGTTGCTTGCTGTCGCACTACGAAGCTTTGCGCACATGACGCTCGGGCTTTCCGATCGCAACAGTACTTACTTCACGTAGCTCTACACAGGACCACCACAGAAACAGTGGAAATCAGCCCAGTAGCATTTGAACTTGCTTCAAGTGACAAGCTGACAAATGACACGACTAAATAGTCTGTAAATCCAAAACCTTCTGCTATGTTTCCTAAATAAAATTATTCCTCATAGCTTTTTTTGATCGGTAGCCAATGCAAACAATGATGAAGACCGATGCTTTCAGAAATTCAACAACTTTTGGTAATTCATCGACTTGTTTCTGCTTCATTCTCAGAAAGCACCAGATCTAGGCACACTATCCATAAGCTTTCATATTAAATTTTTTTCGAGATTTGACATTCGCAAGAAAGATGTACTTCCTTCAAAACGAAAAGACAATACTTCCTTCAAAACGAAAAGACAGAAATGCCCTGCCGATGCTCAGAACTGCAATATATTTCAAGCGGCTAAGAATTTTTGGTATCGAACAGCCTTTGTCCAACAGCTGGAGGCTAATACAAGTTTTTGTACGGGCTACAGGTAAATAAAATGAACTCAGTGTATTGTACAATCAAAAAGATCTCCGCTTCATGTGGAAAGACTTGCTGTTTTTCCACAAGCTATAGCTTTACACTATGCTAGTTTTATGTGTTGAGGCGATTATTTTGTGCAGTTTGTAAAGCAGGTTGCATTTCATTTCTTGAAGTTTTGCCTTTTTACAAACGCATTTCACAAGATTTAGAACTTAACATAAGTAACTTCATGAGCAAGCAACGATGAGATGCCGACTGCTGGAATAAACTAGCATATCTTGATTTCTACTCTGCCCCTCAGATGCTATTTCAGTACAAAAACGTTCAGGAAACTACACAACAATGCACGCAGCAATCATAACGCATTCTTTGAATCATTTGAAGCTGAATGTTTTTTCTTCTCTCTGGCCCTAAAGCCAAGATCTTTGATCACTTGCTTAGTCACTTCCACCTCCACTGTTGACGTACTGAACTGGAGTCGCATGTATCTAACCACACGTTGGTCAAAGAGGCCGTTAGGCACTTTCTTGATTCCACGTTCATGATAGTACCATCCTTAAAAACAAGCGAACTTTCACCGCAAAATCAAAGCGTTACATCAACACCATATCTATGCGCTGCTCATAGTGCTCATAATGAGCACCACAACAGCACGGGAAATAATTTAAGGCAGTGAGTTCGTGGGTGACAGTGAAATATATTTTTTGCAATCCTGATAGAATAAATGGAAAACTCAGAAAACTATCTTGTTGATCTAATCTACCAAGATGAATTTCAACCATGATAGCATTTTTCCTCAATGCTCAGGAAATTACCCAGCGCTTGCAAAAGAACATTTCAGTCAAGTACAATAGAACTACGATCAGACTTCTCTAGAAGAAAAGAGCCGAAACGGCGCACGAGTTTTGCATCGAGCTATATGCTGTATGTCAATTAGTGTGCTTTCAAAGGCTGAAAGACACTCTTAGCTTGCGTAAAGAAAAAATGAAAAGAAAAGGTTGGATAGTGATGTCGTAGGTAAACAACAAAAGTGAATGCTTTTGCAGTCGTGCTGCATTTAAAAAAAACTGCGTTGAGCGATACTTTAGCAATTAAAACTAATAAGTTTGTGTGAAGTAAAAGTTGTCTTTTTCCGTCAAATTGGAATAAATGATATACATTTTTTGCAAAAGATAATGCTTGCTTAGTTGCGCTACAAAAATTTTGGAAACATGCAACGTTCGTTTCGTAATTACAGAAACAATCATTACTTATATGTTTGCAACGCGATTTTGAAACACAAACCAAAAAGGCGAGAAAAGAACCAGGTGTTCCAATTTGCTAGTTTTTCCCACGTAGTAAGTTACTTCAGAGAGTATTTTGTTTATCTCTGAAGCACGAAACAATGATCACTTTATTTAATCCATGGCTCACCTTATTTACCATCCACTGCTGGCTTGGTGGGGCGTTATCCTGCTGTTCAAGCGGAAACTTGCACTTGTGAATTTCAAACTTGCTGCTTTTGTTTGCTCCTAGGCACATGTCGCGAGTTCCTGCTTGCCGCAACTCGTTCTGTGAAACAGGAGCTTAGAAAAACGGAGCTACGTTTGTCAAAAACTGCCGGCTGCTTTCTTTTTTAAAAAAAGTATCGAGTTTATCCACTTTCGCAAGTAATGGGAATGTTCCTGCTGAAGGTGACTCAGCATGACTTTTTTGTAACGAATTCTATCAGCACCAACAGGAAGGAATTTTAATAAGCAATGCACAGCAAGACACGTAAGGACTTGTCATTCTAGGAAAGCTTGCAAGTTTCACGGTTTTTCTCCACTTTAAGTTTTGCTATCAACGTTTCGTTATTTTAATGTTTTCACTGAATTTATCGAACGCGTTCGGTCTTTTTCTCTACTATGCTCGTTGACTGTTGCCGCGTGCTTGTGAGCCTATGCATCCTCAAATCGTTACACGCGTGCTTGGTGTTCATTCCAATAATACGACATATTTGAATTATTTCCATAATACAACACGTTGTTTTTTGCGAAGATATTTCTCGAATCTCTGTAATTCAACACGCAGCAGTAGTTACCGTAGCCACAACGCTTACCTGCTTGGTAAACTCAAAGTGCTGTGTAGAAAGATTGGGATAGTATCTGCTGATACCTAGTGGGCGACCGGGAGGCGCTTCGTGTGAATGAGAGTCAATGCAAACCTCGGCATGGCCAAATGTACAGCAAATCTGCAAAAGTTCATGCTCAGTACGAAGACTTCCTTGGCGATGGCGTTGTATCACTCTAGTCAAAAATTTAAGGTACGCAGGGACCGAGTTTGCTAAAAAGCTTTGGGGGGACAAACCTTAGTGTTTGCGTTTCGATGACGTCACCATGTTCACTCAACCGTAGCACGACCTTTTCGTAAAATTGGCAAAATGGGGGGCACATTATGGAATTGATATATTTTGGTGACCATGCTCCCCCTGGCTACGCCCATCGTGGTGATATAGCAAGTAGTAGTGTATACAAGTAATGTATACAATGGTGCTATATCTAGATATATAACACTTAGCACTGCATTTAATATGAAAACACATTAAATCTGAGAGTTGGGCTCAAATAGACACAATTATGCTCAAAAATTGTGATAATCAATTGAAATTTGGTCAGTTCCGATAAATAAAATGCACTGTTACTAATAATCACCACATAGATCAAATCACAAACAAACCACAAGATCTTTTGGTAAATACTAGCGGTGCAACCAGGCGCGTAGCCAGAAATTTTATTAGGGGTGGGAAAAACAACAATCGAGTTTCAACATTTAAATATTTTTGATGCTCCTTGTTTTTAAAGCTTCATACATGAAACGTGGATATTTCAGGCGTTTTCTCCTGAATCATTGCGTTCATATTTAAGCCGACAAATAAAAAGTCTGCTTTCATTGACTTGACAAGTTTCAAAAGTTTTGTTAGTGAAGTTCCAAACTTCTACTTTGGATCAATGCCACCATTTGCTCATAAACCTTTCATACAAAGCGCTAGGAAACCTCTCAATGCCCAGTATTTCACTTGAGCAGGAAGTCATCGTGGCCGCCATTACGACTGCGCTTGTTATACTGTATGTACACTCTTCTGATGTACACCAACACAGCATGTTCAACCGAACCGAGCAGCGACTTTACTCTGAGGCGCTGACTTCTGAAGTAGGCCTTCCACAAAACTTTCGCGCATAGAAGAAGTGGATCTCGCTGTCATCTAATTCTTAACGATTAATTCGCGTATGTAGTTGATAACCGTAAGTGCTAGAGTATTTTGATTTTTGGTAATCCGTAAGATCTTTTGGCTATGTTCAACCTATTCCGTAAAACCTTTGTAGCTACTTTAAACTTACTTTGTTTAAATTGTGTGATGAGACTTTGCTAAATTTAACTGACTTCATTGAAATATAACATGGAATTAAACCATAAACACAATCGTAACCCCAGTATTACAAAACTTATTAACCACGCTCAGCTGCATGTGAAGATAGCTAAGCACTGCATTTAATTAAATTTGTACAAATCACGGGCTTCTTGAAAATACAATGACTTATCTGTGGAATTCGAAGCCCTAATTGGAAAAAATTCAAATTTAGTTTCATTTTAGTCACATGCGTTTTGCCAACAAGAGATATTGCAAGCTCAGGAGTGGATATTAGGGAAGGATAACGAGGCAGTCGCCTCGGGCCCCTTTTTTTCACAGATACCGTACCACCCTTGAGAGCTTTGCACCATTGTTTAGTTAATAAAGTTATGTAACACTCTAGATCCACATTTAAATTTAAAGAAGCTCTGAAGCAAGTCATACGTTTTTCAAAACAAAGCAAAAATTATGGGAAAATGTGCCACAGGAAGCAGCTTTCAATTGTGCAGCTGCAAAACTTTACAAATGTTTGTTCTTTTCGTATGTATCTTATGCACTTGAATATAGTTCATACATTGAAATGTGAAACAAATTTAACTCTTTTTTCCACTTAATCCCACATCTACCTTTCGCAATGGCGATGTTTTGGGGCCCCTTTCTGAGAGCTTGCCCCTAAATTTAATAGCCACCTCTGTGCAAGTTACCTCAGTATCTGTAAGTAATGGCAGTGTCAATTCCCTCAGCACTTGCAAAATGAAAAGCATATTGCTATTTACAGTACGTTAGATTTTGCTGCTGACTCTTCTCGTTGCAGTTAAATGATTTCAAATAATTTACTGTAGGATAGGGTGGCAATTAA
>JGI24021J15306_10010357_pt1 | contig 11563 bp, 8 predicted proteins | sample Ectturendosymbi1_FD_15306 | JGI IMG/M metagenome (IMG submission 15306)
GTAGCCTTGCTCATGTTGCCCGAGGCGCACCCATGACATGCAGCGCCAATACGATACATCTTGTTTGCCGGGCGCGCGAGCCGCGCTGCAAACAAAGCACGAACAGCTGTCCACAGCTCGAAAGTGCTCTCAACCTCAGGCGCAAAAAGTTCCACTCCAACGCATCCACTGAAAATCCATTAAACCCGCTGGGCCACTTTGTCAGCGCGCGGTGTCAATGTAGGGCACGCTCATCGACCAGACGAACGCATGTCCGTGAGTTTCCGTTCGGCGACCAAATGTCACAGCCGCGGCGCGCACACAAAAAGGACCAGAAACTTTCTCACAGGTGGAACCGATGACGTAATTTACCTGAAAATATCTACCAGTGCAGTGTTGCGGAACGTGACAACCGGGCAACTGCAAAGTTGCCAACGGTGCCAAGCAGTCGTTGCAGATTGTTCATCACTACGTGTGACAAAAGTTGACATGACACATTTAGCCGACCAGGGCATGGGTAGGCTTTAGGCTACCGGCACTGCAAGAATAGACTGTCTAACAAAGCAAGACAGAACTTTGTTTGCTATGCTTTTGTTTTACAGGTGTTCCACCGAGTTTTTAAACGGAAAACCATCGGAGGACGTCTACATTAAACATGGATGCTTTGTTGTAAAAATTAAGTAGTATCAACAGAGCTTTGTTGCCATTGGACCTGGGGAACACGTGCATGAGGTATAGCAAATCAAGAGAGTTAATTGTTTTTAAATGCTCACAAACTTATCTCTCACAGAATGCAAAAACTTCTGGTTGCAAAAAAAATTCTATTGAGTAAACTTTTGAAAATGCTGTGCAGCTTCATTTTTTAGGCTGGGCTTGATTGAGTGACTGCTTTGGCCGTCTTTCGCCCAACCTGTGCTGTTTGTTTTAAGCTTTGTTCATTGAAATGTGTTCTATTGCTGTGTACTTACAGCGCAAACATGACTTGACTTGACTTGACTTGACATCACAAGAGAAAGTCAACCCAGGAAGAAAACATAAGCCAGTTCACTATTAACCGAAGCGATATGTGTTACAGATAACAGCACGATTTTCAGGTGCAGCTGACTGCACTTTGCTAGAGTCGGTGCTACCTCAAGTCAAATAGAGACAAGGCCTTGCCTGTTATTTGGAAGCCAAGAGATCTGGTTTTGGTTAAGTATCTAATGCTGAAAAAAGTGGCCCAGACACAAAATAGCAGTTTCATATTTGCACTAAATCTACGAGTAACGTTTGGATTGTAACCGCATGCATGCTCAATATTTCGACATAATTAGCTAAATTGGTCTGAGTTGTGCGATCTGAGTAAATTTATCGATTTGAGTTGTGCAGAGAGTGTGTGTTTCAACTATGGACTTCGTGTCTAAAGAGAAACAAATAAAATAAAATAAATAAATAAACCAACACAAATAATGTTAGCGGGCTCAACGCAGCAGCATAACCACAAAGAACTTTGAAATCAGTCTTGCGTATAAAAAACTTATAGACCAGTTAATTTTTAGAGAATGAAGTACGTGGTGCTTGAAACGAGTTTTCGCATTACCAGTATCTGTCACTGTTTGAAACAGTGTTTATTAACCTTTTTTCTACCGCGCCTCCCTCAAGTAACTGTCTTTTGTTTCAAGCCCCCCTGCATTTGAATAAGTAAATTGGACGGAACACTTTCCTGTTCAAAAACGTTTTTATGTTCTAGAGCGCGTGAGGGCTCGCGGCCCTCTGGAAATTTATTGACGCTCCCCAGGGGAGGCGTGCCCCCCGGTTGAGAACCACTGGTTTTAAAACAATCTTTGCATAATCTGCTCGTGAGAATAAAATAAACCGCATTGCATTCTAACCAGGTCTAGGCGCGTCGCCAGATTTTCGTTTGATGTGAGGTCACTTCCAGCGAAGGAACACAAAAGTTATTTTTATTATCACTTGGGAGCACCGACTGCAAAAGTCTCTCCCACTGGCGACGCCCTTGATACGAGAAAAGGTCAAGTATGCCTAAAACATATGAAAACGTTCCACTAATTTATTTATGAACATTGTTTGAAGATATCACACTGAACACAACATTGCTTTTGTTCTTTTACAAGTACTGTTAAACACGGGAAAATTCCGTGCATTTTGAGTAGCTGCTTCTTTAATTTTTTCTGGTTAATCTATTTTTTTCTTGGATCAATCGAGCAATTAAGTACGCTAATTTCCACTATAAGTTCTACAACGTGTGCATAACCGTTACAATTATGGAAAAAGAACACGTGGGAAAAGTTTTCAACAAATTTTTCGTAAACATGCTGTTGTTTCATTATTGGTAAAGTGTCTTTGCGGACCGGATGAATGGCTCCGTGGCCTGGATTTGGCCCGCGGGTCGTAGTTTGGAGACCCTGAATTATAAAACGATCGCCACGTGTAGTTCAGCCTTGCGATAATCTCAAAGTTTCAGCCGCTACTTTTCGGCGCAATCGATTCGCTAGCTTTTGACAAAGCTGTATCTAGCGCTTCGCTTAATCCGGCAATACATCTGATTACAATACTAAGCTAAGCTGCAACATAGTTCATCTTTCTCGAAATAAGATGCCATCAATTTATCTTATTATTTCCGCTAACTTGCCACTTATAACATCAGCAAATACTTTTCAGCGGAACTCCTATGCTGGTCATTGCACTGTCTCTCTGCAATCCATGCACAGTCTGTAGCAGGGCTCACAAAAATGCCCTAATAGTTTGAAAAACCTCGTTCACTCTATCTTCGTTCTCATCGGCAGTTACGTCTGCAACTGAGTCATGAANCAATTCTCGAAACGACTGTGAGGTAAGAAAGAAGTGCTAACGTCACGAAACAGCAATGTTCATTAGCAATTGTAGCAATGCTGAGAGCTATTAATGCTTCACGCCGCCCATATCAAATTGTCCAATTTACTCTAGCTTGCATCATACGTTTCATTGACTCGGTGCAGCATTTTGTGGCAAATAACCAGAAACCTCCATCGACAGGATTCCAAGCAGTTAGTTAGGAAAAATACTTCTGTGAAAAGTATCAAGACCAACAATGGTCATTTATCACAAGATCTACCGTAATTCTCAATTCCCCACCCCCCTTTGCGCACGCTTATGGAAATAAATTAACAGTTACACTGATGTTTATACGTAACCGTAAAACGCTCAGCTGCTCAAAAACATGTGTCACCCACGTAGCCGATACCTTTTTGCCTGGCCCACTCACGTTGAATCAACGTACAGCAATTTGATGTAATTAACGGCAAACGAGCTTTTCCCTCGTCAGAAACGCTGGGCGCATCAATCGAAAACAGCTGCAAACAAACCTGCGATCGAAAACAAAGTGTACACTTTTCAAAGATGGATTTACGTTGTGAAACAGCGCTGTGGTGTAATTAATTCCCCTTCTCCTTCAGCTGTGTCGTCACACAGTCATTCTGGGGCAGCTCGGGCAGACAAACACGTATACGCCCACAATTGCTCCAAATGTTGGGAGCAAGCCCTGGTGTTTGTGCTAGTTCGCATTACTTCTGATACACCCCGTTGCTTGAACTCGAATGCCTCACGAAGCAACGGCTTCGAAGCGGTGACTCAAAAGTCACTTCACACCCTTTAATTGTGACGTAATATCCCGGGTAAGATAGCAGAAGCTGAGGCGTACTGCGCTAGTACGGCGGTGGCGACACGCGATCCAGCCACAACATTTTGGTGACAGGTTTCTGTGACATAACACGCCTACACCGGAAACGCATAGTTCGCCGGACGTTTTCCCAGCAGCATTGTGATGTATTCCAGGCGCCAGAAAGCGTTTGTCACCGTGTGACATTTCGACTTAGCCGCGCGGACAATCGAACCGCTCCAGTTACCACTTTCGTCAGTTAACCTACTCATTTGATTCGTCCGTGCCTTTGTTGTTGAGTTCTGGTATGTACACGCCGCTTATTTGCACTGTCCGCTCATAATAACGTCACAGAAACAGCTGTTATCATCACAAACTGTGAACTAATCCCAACGTTAGCACCTGTCATCGACAAGGCAGCAGTTTGTTGAAGGCAGATTTTGTCAAGTAAAGCGGAGAGGGAGCAATGATTTTGAAGTGAAGGTGGCATCTCCGATTTACTTCATGATTCGAGCTGTACCGAACATCTTTACTTACTGGCGCAAGCTTGCCAATAACGAATGTGCCGAATAGTTTACCAGAGGGTTACGAAAAATTTCGCCAGTTGTTTGACTAAACTTACAAACCAAGAATGCATCAAAGAAATATGCGTTTCTTCAAACAAACAAAAATAAAAATCGTGCTCACAAAACATTTCTGTGCGTCAACGCACGCCTTTTGAAGCAAATTTTTATAATGCAAAATCTGAGGCTGTATTAGCTTGACGGGAGCCAATCGTCTGTTCCGAAACGTGTCCTTGATAAAAACGCGGACAACTGCCGGCAGGCTGCGCATTTCAATCTTTTCAATTTTCTGCCGGCTTCAACAGCCATCGGTTTCAAAATTGTTCTGTGGAAAAAAAAACTTGTTTCTGCTTTTCGTCTGAATTGCACATCTTCGAAATCTTACAGCATGATTTTGTCCAGTCGCATCCTGCTTTCCTCTTGATCCAAAGAGAACTTTTGAGGAAAAGTCGGAACAGGGAGCATAGAGAACACGGAATAAGATTTTTCTGATACGTTTACTCAATTCTTTCTTAGTTATAATCCTACACAAAGGTTTTGGTAACTTCAAAAACGTGTTACAACCAGGATTATGGCCAATAGCTAACCAGCGTGATTTGGCTTTGTAGGGCTCAAGCAACCAAATTTCATCCGTTAAAAAACAAGTGAAGATGGGCAACTGCATTGTGCTGGATGCTTTACGCTTCTGACTGTTATTTTTTTTGCTAGAATCACAACATAGGTGATTTTTTTATGCTGGTTTCGTCCTGATTAAGAAATTACGAAATTAGTTTTTCTTTTAATTACTTTAAAAACAAGCATTTCATTTTCTTCTCAATTTTGACAAGACTTGCACATTCATTAAGTTTATCCATTTCTTTCTTTTATTTCGTGCAAGAGCTAAAACCTGAATAAAAGTCATTTCATTGTAGCTTAAACAAAAGTTGAGTGCACTTCACCTTTACAGTAAGTTGGAGGTTTCTCATCATTTTATATCTCGATGTTATAGTGGTTCTTAAAATTTTGGATTGTTGAACATTCTTTTAATTGCTTGATGCACTGAAAAGCAAAATGTGTAGATTAGGCAGCAGCGAGCAGTCAGTTTTTAGCAAGATGCGCTGAAAGCATTTCAGTTTTTCGCTACTTTAACGTGCTTTTTAAGCGCAATCCAGCGCGTTGTTATCCAGCGGTTTTGGTTACTGGAGGTTCGTATTCGTTAAACACTAAGAAAAGACCTTCACTCAATTCCACTTGTGGGGGACCAACTGAAAATGGGAGAGTGGCACCACCGCCCCCCTTTGACAACAGCAAAGTTCATTCCTGCGTGCTGGTTATTCAATACTCACACAGTTTAATGGCCTTTCCATAAGTTTGGGAAGGTAACAGCAGTACGGCCATCGGTCGGAAAAGCAAACAATGGAAAAGGCCCTCCATGGAAATGAATTTTGCTATGCAATTATACACTTGTTTTGATTATTTTGCACTAGAAAAACAAATTTTAAATGTTTTTTGGCACATCCGTGCTTGCTACGGCAAAAAATTATTCTAGTGTTTTATACCGTAGTCAGTATTGTCCTGGTATTATATGCAAACAGAATTGTGCTGGCAAACTAGCAGCAAGTCGCAGAGAGGACCATTTCCCTCACTGTTACTTGGAATAGGCTCAGCGTGATGTAAGACAGTCAAACAGACCATATGCGAGGTAATTTTTTTCACAATGTGCTTGTTCTGCTTATGTTTCATAAATATGTTTCGTTCCAGTTCGTGTTCCTCTCACGTTTCCAGTTGCCTAGACATTTGTCTTGTCATTACTTTTTTCCTCTAATCCACCAGTGGTTCTTAACCAGTGGCGTAGCTAGAGGTTTGAGTCATTGAGGAGAGACATACCTGAAGCGGCCCACTGGCCAACCTCAAAAAAGTTGAGAAATGATAGTGATTCCGAATGTGGATGGCAATACTAAAACCCCAAAATCACCACAAAACACTCGGAAAAACGCAAAAAGGTAACAACCTACTGAAAACCAAAAGAATACTAAATACCAAACTATAAGCTAAGTGGGGGTCAGGTTTTTACATTTATCTTGTCATGGGAGCCATTTGTACCCCTGACCCCCGTCAGTTACGCCACTGTTTTCAACCTTTTTAGTGTTAGTGATATATGCATCCTTGTGGAAATATTTTGTCCATCAGAGTACCCCTTGACTGCGTAGTCATGAGCATAATAATTAGAAATGTGCTCTTCTTCGCTAAAATTTCATTATGAAGACATTTAAAAATTCATGTACCTCTTGGAGCACCTTTGCGTGCCCCAAGCGTACGCCCATTTGAGAACCACTGCCCTCTAACCTGTTAATATGTGCCACACCAACACTAAAATCAGGTCAAGTCTGTTGTTACTATACAGAAATAAATGCTACTCTAGTTGGCGGTGATACGCTGTACTGTTGCAGCGGAGAACTGTTCAATGATATGAGTGGTAGGCGACGACAAACAACTTAGCAAAATCTCAAGTGGAACGATAAACGCCGCAGTATTTTTCTCTTTTATGATTTTGTACAACCACAAAAACCGCAAGGAAAGGAGATCTTTTAGCAAAAAGCAAATAAACTGAGCGTTACGTTGTAACGCTCATTCGAGAAACTTCGTTTAGAAGTTTGTGGGAAAACACATGCTCTCACTATTTAACTAACACAATGGCAATACAATGAGTGGAGAACAACTTAACAATTGCATAATTTAATTCTAAGAAGTAGGAAAAATGCACGTAAAAACGAAGCAGGTTTCTGCTCTTTTGCATGACGAGTAGGCACTGGTTGCGAGCTATGCGCACTGTACTTGTCGCCGACAAAGATAGAAACGGAATGAAGTGATAGAAATATAAAAACGTTTTTTTAAGGACAAGCGGCTCTTTATGCACATTTTCTATTGCGTTTGGAGCACTCCTCACAACACTTTCACGGAGGTCGGGGGTCACTTCCCGACGAATCGGAACAAAGTAGGCGAAACAATTTGCGCTGAAGAAGCCTGTGGCATGGAGTTTCTACTCAAAGAAACTTTCATTTCACCTTCAATGCTGTCTCAACAGTCTTTATTGCATATTAAGCGAATTTTTGCTTGAGCTACAAGTTTTTCATCTATTAACTTTTCCTCAACTTTGTTTTACAGTCGCAGTTAAACGAGCGACAGACCAGATTCACGACTGGAAGGTATTTATTGTTTACACTTTACAGTTTACATCAGCTGCAGAAATACCATACCCGTTGTATAGTGTTAAAGTAATGCACGATCTAGTTATGGCCACTGTACCTCACTTACATTCTCTGCTTCCTTCACCCCAGCCACTGACTGCGAAAATATTATCCAGCACAAGTTTGGTTCAGCTTTTATTTGCAAGATAAATGCCTGCAAAGTTTCACGCGGGAAGCTGAGATCTCGCTTACCTTGATTCCTGTCAAACGCGCTATAAGTATCGAAGTCAGTTCGAAATATCATCTTATTTCTGGTAACTAAGTGAAACGTGAGCGAACCAATAAGAACTCAACGAAACGCTGCATTTGAAAGGCTTAACACGAGAAGAGCTCGATCGTTTCATTCGATTCTATCTAATAAAGATCTGTTGACTGAACCACCAAGCGTCGCGTATCGTCGCTACAATGTGTGTAACGTGACCCGCGCGTCGAACGTTCGAAGCTGCTTCTGACCATTTATTTATCATCACTGCCGTCAGATAGCGTTCAAGTAAGCGCAGATAGAGCGTTCACACGCAGCTGAACCCGGCAGGCTAAAAGCGCCGAAACTGACTGGCGTTCGGTTTGTTGCTCTTTCAGATGACTTGAAAAGCTGCACGCCTTTGAGATCTGGCAGCGATAGCATATAGAATCTCCGCAATCTGGCTCACTCCGTCACCCAAGGCAATATAACCAAGCATTACACCAGCCTAAAAAACGAATTACATTCCTGCCGACGCAAAAAATATAAAAGCACGAAAAATGGCGCATGCAGAACCATGTCGATAGCATGTAGGAACCGCTTTTCGAAGATAAAATTCATGCAAAATTGTTCAAGTTAAATAAAACCTGAAGGCAAACTGTTAACTTTAATGGCCACACCAAATTTCTCATACTTCTTTTGAACACTGCCTGCAGCAATGAGCACGGGTCACCACCTCTGGGAATTTGTATCACACAAAGCCTATATTTACAGTGAATACGTGGAGCAAATAATTGTAGTGAAATCTGCTTATTTCGTTTTTCGTCGAACTGTAACTTGTTTTTAACCCAATCGAGGAAGGAAAATATAAGAAGTAGGCTTGTACTAGTAAAACGACTGGGACACTTCCCCTACACGAACAATGCACACCCCTTTTCAGCAAATGATCCTTTTTTATGGCTTCCCTCTGCCACAAAACATATTCAAAATAATACAGCTTATCACAATCTCCCATTCCCCATTCCCCCCACGTCAAACATAGCTGTTCCCCATTTTTTAAATGTGTAAATAATCAAATTCGCTCTGCTCAAGCCTGCCGTAGAATTGCTTTCCAACCCATAGCAATTCAAATTGTTTCACGTTTTGAGAAAAGCGCTGTCATGTTCTTTGCTGATCACAGAACAGCAATATGATTTGACCGGACTATGTTGCCGAGTTGTATTCGAAGAGAGTGCTGCTATATTCATTGCAGATATTTTGTAACAGGCAGTTTGCGTTTATCTTCAACACACATTGATATATCACATGCAACTTAAACTAGATAACGTTGTTTTTCGCGGTCCTCAAGGCTGTTTTTATTTAAAAACAGTTGTAATACTTGCTTAACACTGGAACAAATTTGAACCATTGCTCTGCCTGACTATCTGTAGAGCGAAGTCAACATCGTTTGAAATTCCTTCGTTGTTAACACTCAAAGTAATTATGTCAGTTCAGAAAAGTGCCGCGTAGCGCCAAAAAGAGGCATGCAAACGTTATTACAAAGATGATCAGCAAAAATATGCAAAAAACTTACGACATGTTCTCTTAGAAACTGAAATGAAAGAAGAGTTTCGCCTTTAGGTATAGTCATGGGCGCAACAGGTGAGCATGGGCTGGAAGCATGGGAGTCGGAAGGCTTTTTTCCAGGGGGGGCACTAATGGCTTTTCCAGGTGGTGGCCTAAAGCATTTTGCTAGAGGAGCTAACAGCGGTGAAATTTAGTTTTACCAACTACAAACTAATAGAAAAACATTTTTCTACTAAGCTGTTAATAGGAAAAGAACAAATTTCAAAATCCAAGGAAACAAGGCCGTCCTCTACCCAGGCCCGTAACCAGCTTAGGACACCAAGGGTGGCGAAGAGTTTTCTGAGAGGGGCCCAATTTTTTAAACTATGTCCAATAGTTTTCAACTATGCTCAACGCATTTTGCAGGGGGGCGAAAAATTATGTAGGCGGGGCTTCGCTCCCCTGCGCCCCTCCCTGGTTACAGGCCTTCCTCTACCCCCCTTCCGGCAGCTCTGCCAGGCTGAAGCGTTTACTGCGGCTCCTGGTAGCAGGTACATTTGATACTTCGGCCTGCACCCAACTTATGACGGACCAACGAAACCTCAAAGCAGATGGTTTCAAAATGTTTTATGCTGGAGCCAAACGCACATATATTACGTCAGCAAATAGGAGATGGTTCACAAACATGTTTCTAACAGTCCCGTTGCCACGGGGGGGCTTTGATGGGCTTAACCCCCAAACAAACCTTCAATCCCCCCCAACTTGAAATATGAAACACTATAAATCAGTGGAATTTTTGTCAAATTTGAGTGTTAACCCCCCCGCACAAACGTAAAGCCTTCCTACTGACGACTTTCTGGCGATGGTTCTGGTTTCCAACAGAGCATCCTGCTTTGGTTGACCTTGTCCGAACTGATAGTCCATGGAATACAAAAAATTGGCATGGCTTCCAGACGCCCAATGCTTGACTATTTATATGAAGGAATTCGATAGCTAGTGCCCCATCTCACTTGCATGGTTTGGTTTCGATGCCAACACAATGAAAATCTTTCCCCGCTCTAAGGTAGACCGACATTACACACTTCTATTTTTTTAACAGCTGACTGTGATCATGTCTCATAAATGCCTAAGAAACAACCAAAATACTGAGAACACAATCTGCTTTTGTTCACAAAGTTTGACACAGTTTGTTTGAGTAAAAATAAACAATTATTTGTACCATTTTGTTGCCAAGCATCAGTGAGGTCTCAGATAAAACATTTTTTCTTTTTATAGAGAGAGAATCGTTTCATCAATATTTTAGAATATTGGCATGTATTTTGCACATTTTGAGGAGACTAGATTAGTTAGATTTAATCATACACTAGAATCGGCAAATGCCCAACAAAAATTTCATCTTTACTGGCAGCAATTTCAAAAGTTTTTGTGACTTTTTCTTTCACGTTTTCCATTGGTGAACATGAAATATCAAAGCAAATTTTGTGTTTATTCAAATTTTGATGCACAAAAAGTTTAGCTTCAGTGATTTCTGATAAGATAAACATCAGTTCAAAGTATTTTTCACCTTGCTGCAACAGCTTTTTTTTAGCAATACCCATTATAGATAGGAGCTTTCTTTGTTTATTCCTATACTTCCAAAACGTTTGATCGAGGATGATTGCATAGATTGTGCAAGAAGAGCATTTATCTTTAGGCGTTTGCGGCAAGCTCTTAATAAGCATTCAAATCGTTTTGCGGTTTTTCCTTTATTTAGAGGGACACAAACTTTGCTGTTATCCGTCCAAAAAAACAAGTATTTATGGCAGTATAGTACTGTTCTTTCACAATCTCATTACATCCGGGCATTAGCTGTTTGACAGGCTCAATAAGAAGTAGAGCTTTATCTTCTTCCCTTTACTATGCCACAGTGATATTGTATGAAGCTGTTCAAACATTGCAAAGTGTATTGTTTATTGAACATAAGGCTAGTGCACTGGCAAGCTTCTCAGTGAAAAATACTTGCGATAACTGGTTTTTGGCTTCCATTTTGTAGGTTACAATAACTTCTACCAACGTCCAAGACTCACGTAGTTCACATCCACATCCTACGGTACGGTGCTCAGTCACTATGTAGTCGTGGGCTGGACGAATACAAAATTGCATCGCAATCATAACCTGGTTCACAACGATAAAACAAACTGATCGAGCAAACTTTCAAAGTCAAAAAATGAACAAGCTCCTTTCTTAAAATGGAGTGGTGCTCCAGCTATCGTTCCTCCAAAAGGAGCTCGTTCCTAGCCAACCCTGGATATCTCTTCAAAAAAACGCTCAATGGAGAGATCCGCTTCGCTGAAACACGATTCTGTGTAACCTATGGCCACGTAAACAGGTGCGGATCCAGGGGGGGGGGCGATTGGGTTGATCATCCCCTAAAATCTAAAAAAGTAACTTT
>JGI24021J15306_10010359_pt1 | contig 11561 bp, 6 predicted proteins | sample Ectturendosymbi1_FD_15306 | JGI IMG/M metagenome (IMG submission 15306)
GTCGACCCTGGACATCAAAGACTACACAGTGACGCAGACGACCCTGGAGCAAGTATTCCTCAGTCTGGTGCGCTTCCAGCGTACTTCGGTGACCGATGACACCATCGCTGGTCTGTGACCGCCGTTCGAAGCTGCCCGCCAAACGTGATGGACAAATGTGCGACTGTTGCAGTTCGCTACGAGATGTTCGTAGATATTTCGTGCATCTGCTTACTACTGTGTGCGTCAAATGCTCCGATGTTTCAAAACCCGAAAGATTAAAATTTGAACTGACCCGGTGGCGCACACCGACAACATGCAGTCTACAGTTTTGCAATTTTCAGTTGGTACTTTAAGGAAGGGGCCCATTCATCTTTCACGGTTTTTACGCCACCCACAAACAACGACAATTCAGGTTTGAGAGTTTTGATAAAATTGAACAGTACAACCATCTGCGAAGTAGACGAAAATTACTTGCAAACGATGTGAAATTTTTGCATATATACGAGGTTAGAAACTAATAATTGAACTTTATGTTAGAAAAACAGCTGCTTTTAACGTCGTTAATAGCACGGTAAAGATTTTGTACCTACTTCACGCCGGTACAAAACACTGCACGAGTTTTTGAACGTAAATGCTGCCAATCTTTTACAATCCAAAATTATTTGCGATAAAAGTTTCACTGAGGAAAAGCACAACCAGCGCTGGCGTGTGATTCTCGCTGCACCACCACGACACGGGGTTCAAGTAAAGCGAACTCGGGATGCAGCAAAACCGCGAAGCAAAATCACCGCATAATTTCAAGAAAAAATCTTCGTTCGGATTGTCAGCTTGCTCCGCAACATGCAAAGAAAGGAGCTGCTTCAGTTGCTAGGTCGGGAAACCGATGCAACGCTGAGTGACGCGGGGTGGCGCTGTTGACAGAAGCGTTAATCGCCCTGGCAAGGGTATGTCCCGACCAGTCGTCTCTTTTCGTCAACCAAAAGATTAAAGAATTGACAAGGATATTTTTCATGGCGGCATTTAACGAAAATAATTACCGAGTAGCTTCCTGCATATGCAAAGACAACTTTAGCAGAAAATAAACACTCAGCACGGTCTCTTCCTAAAATACACTGCCATGATATTGAACACATCTATCGGGCTACAACCGGTAATCAGAAGTCACAAGCGAGAAGAGGCTGTTGCAGTGTCAGGCGGATCATATCGTATTATTTAATTATTTATGAAAGCTTGAGAGCGAGCGGTAACAAAGCCCTTGCATAACTGAAATTTTCATGTAGAACCGAGGAGGCATGTGGAATGAAAGCAGTATTTTTTTAAAATGAGTTGTTTGGTACCGTACGTGCGATCTCATTGGATAGTTTGTTGGTTTGTGTTTAATTTTCCAAGAGGCAGCAATGAAAAATTTTAGCGATTTTGCCGTAGAACCGAAGGAGTAAGGTTAAAGAAATCTAACCAAATATTATTTATATAACACCATTACAAAAACTGCTGCAAAATGATGTAGAAGCGAAGCATGTTTGTGGTGTACGAGTATGAAGCTAACATTATTAGCATGGATACAAGAACAGAAGACGCCATTTAGAACACCTTAACTACTTCAGATCTCGAAGACACAGATCAGTGGCGTACACAGAAAATTTTCATGGGGGGTTTCATTCAGTGGCATATGGTGGTCGTTTGTATTTGGTGTGCGCTGTTTGTGACGTCACAAATGACGTTATATTCATGTTTTCAAACCAAAGTTTTGGCGACGTTTGTTGACACAATATGCATGTTCTTCCACACGCACTCTCCTTATTTTATATGTCATTGCACTGAATTTCAACTAACAGCGCTCCAAGTTAGTGTATCAGAAAAAAATACACTCAACACAACGACACAGCAGTTCATAAGTGCAAAAATATCAGGCTGCGCGTTGAAACAGGGGATTAAAACACACTCATAACTGCGTCAGAGCAATTTACAACTGCAAAATCAGGCTGCGCTAATGTCTAGTCGAATACGAGCAGTCGCGCATAGGTGTGCGGCTGGACTGGCTGGCGCACACCCCGGTTTGCAAGACCGAATCTTGCTAAACTACACAAGAATTGAGAATGAGCATCAAGTACGCAAGAAAACGTTGGTTGTTTGTGATATATAGAAGTACAGCAAACTTTTAATTTACTTTATCCCTGCTGAAACATTGCCTGAATGCTTCTATGTTAACAACTGCTGTTTTTGATCTCGTGTAACAGTTCTACCATGCTACAGAAATTTGTAATGTAGCCGATGCGATCAGCGCATGCGCTGATCAGCCTTAGCAGACAAAATACAGACAATTGTTTCCGATGAAGTGAACTATCGCGGAACACAATCTTAAATGCGTAGTGGACGAAACGTTTGCAAAAAGTGGTGAGATGGTTCCCGGATGCAGACGATGATCCAGATTCCCACCAAAACCTAATTATTATGTTTTGGCCCATTTATAATGTTCCTTGAAATTTGCATGCAAATTCATTCCGTGGTATTTGCATTAGGTCGACAAATGAACAAGCAAAAAGTATGCGAAAATAATAAAATTTCCTTTGTGCAGGTAATAAAGTTTTCATAAAATATCAAGCTCAAGGGGGGGATTTAACCCCAAACCCCCCTCCTCCCCTTGCGTACGCCCTTGACACAGACAGTCAACCTTTCCAACATCTTGCTGTTAACGGTCCGTAGGTATGGAATCTGAGTTGTAAATCTAGTCGTTGCTCTGTTCACACAAAAACCTTTCGTTTCCGAAAAGACGCAGACTAACAATTTGCGCGGTCTCGCGCCGTTTGCAATGTGTAAAGTGGTTTCAACACAGATTTTACAGCGTTGTCAAGTAGCGTCACGAATACATTCGGCTTTGAGGTACAACGTTTACTTTGGCTTCCCAGGTGTAAAGCTGATGTTCGTTCATTTTGCATTCTATGGAAATGGCTTTCCTTCAGAATCTCATACGCCAAGGGCACGTGTCCAAAAAAACACGTTTCTGAAAAAAAAAAATTCAAATTTCACTAAATCTTTGGTGTTGTTCGTCACATTGATTTTTTGAAGCCAAAAAGCTTGGAGAGCCAAACAATTCGAAACATTTTGATGTATGGAAACTTTTTCCGGAAAAAAATCAGCGTCAGACCAAGGTGTGAGTTCAATGGTTCCTTTAGGCAGCTGCTTTTTGCTAAAGGTCACCAACCTTCGCTACCCTCAATGATGCGTTTTCACTGCACCGTAAGTCAAGTGCTTCAAATTCAGTTTCCATATATACTGCAGCGAATGTCTGCCAGCCAAATGAGCATAAAGATACACTGTCTAAACACCCCGAGGCTATTTTTACAGGTGGGTTGCAAACCAGGGTTAATGTGACTACGATAGTGTTGCTCTCTCTCTGTGGCACTCACCGTAAAATAGTCATCCAATACATTATTGTACAAAAACCAGCAGACGCAGTTTCCATTTGAGACACCCATTTACCAAACACTCAAGTAATTTGAGACAGCTCGCTTGAAGGACCCTAGCTCTGGTGTTAACACGAATTACACTCGATTGAGAGAGATCAATACACACAGTTTTATGGTCAACTTTTTTGTTGTGGTTTGTAGGCCTAGTAGTTTTTGGAGACTATGAAAAGCAAGTAAGTTGCCAAGCAACTCAAGTCACCTGAACGATGGGCGAAAAGAAACGTGCTATTTTAATGCACAGACCGTGACGGTTAGCGTCACGTTGGTGACCATGACCGGTGACATAACGCATATTGTAGTGGCGAATCGCAGCATGGTTTAGTAACGAAAACTCTGGTTGCTCGCATACCATTTGGACGTTCCAGAGTCAGAGGATCAGAACGTAAGGTCAGCAACTTAAAATGTAGCGACAGATTGCAGCTCAAAAAGTGGCTAAGAATGTGTAAAGGTCACTAGTGCGTGACCCGCCCTTCGTCACGCTTTCAGGCTTGTAACCAGTTGCGTAACAATAATCAAGCTGAACCGGTCAAAAGCGTTCAGACGAGCTTTATGTATGTAGACGAGATTCGCTATGGGCACACGAGTTTGATGTCAGCTGATTGGAAACCCGCAATTTTAGCAGTCAGCTGCAAAACGACCGGAATGGCTATGAAAACTTCGTGTAAATAGACTGTCGTTTAATGCCAGTTTCGAACTGACCCTACAATATTGACATCAATTGTTCAGGAAGGGGCCATGAAATCGCTGTGAGAGTGGGTTTTCTATCCAGTCATCGACAGCAATCCTCCGTGATATTAGTGTTTTGCTGCACGACCGTGCCTCTCAGATCTTCGAAGTGAGGTTGCTGAAAGGTACAGCGCGAATGATCTTTCAAAAAGCACATATTTAAGAACAACCCGAAACGAGAGTTAGCATACTGTACTAAAGACGTCCACCTAGCGCTTCAGTAGAGTTGAATATTTCAATACTGGTTTTTGAAATTTTACACAAAGAAGCAGTTGTTTGTTTGATTCAGCAACCAAACTATACAAAATAAAAACAAAATCAGCCAGAAACTCTTGCTAACAGCAGGTGATTGTGAAAGGTGTATGTCAAAACGGTATTATTTAGCGAGCTAGCTACGCTAACAGACAGTCTTGCCCATCGTACACTTTTTCTGTCTCATCTTTGCTGTTGTACGAGAGATCAATGAAAAACTTAAGCAAATGTAACAGCAAATCTTTTTTCAAAAAGTTGCAAACGCACTGGTATCATGCTTGCATGGCTTTTTGCGTACAGCTAAGAAACCAAAGCCCAATGGTCTGAATGGTGGCACGTCTATGAATAGATAATACTGTAGTTCATAGTCCTTAGCGTCTCATGGTTGTTATATGGTGGTTGCTTTAGTTGCTACGCAGTGCAGCGGCTGGAGTGACACGGAAGTGACGTTTTTCTTGACGCAAAGGAACACGTCCAGCGTCGGTGGTGCTTATCGGCAAAATAGTCGCAAACAGGTGCAAAGCAGTTGGTTTCAGGATTATAATGCCCTTTATCTGAATTGTTGAAAGTAAATGGCAGCATAACTGAAGAAAGTTCGTTGTTTTTGTTGAATCATGCAAGCAGATCAGGAGATTTGGAACAAAATGACTTCAAAATTAATTAAAATAAGTGAAGTTTGCCTTCATGAGAACAGTATCTGATCAACTTTTGTGGGACAAGCTCACTATTAACACACTTTTTCTTACACATTAATGTCTTAATTTTGGCGTTGCATGATTTGTCTGTAATTTTAGCCGAAGCAGTTTTAACCTTCTCTGGAAAAATTTGTGAAATACAGTAGATTTGCGGTATGTTTGATAACTTGGATCATGAATTGTTTGCTTTGATTTTCGAACTTAAAAGCTCCTGCGGCTATGGCACGTCATCTGCAAACATTTCTTATAATGTTGAACGTTTAGAAAGCTTGTTGTTAACACCTGCTGCAGAATATCTGTTTCAAAGAAAACAGCAGCATTTTTCATCATGCTGTATCTTAAATTAATTTTGTGGGTGGTGACCGCTGCAATCATTTTGTGCCTGCCCTTTGGATTTGATATTATTTGTGGTTGTGAATTGCGCTCTAGATCTTCTATGATTTTTAATTTCATGTGCCTGAAGTTACTTTGCTGCAAGAGAAAGGGACAAGCACAGAGAGAATGCAGTTACTTGTAGGCTAAGCTTGTTATCTACTTTTAACCTTTTGTTTCGCATCCATGGGTCCAATTTGTCTGAAGTCGAGAGGAACTTCCTCAAGCTTTCTGGCAAATTATCCAGGCTCTTATGAATAATAGTAATAATCCATCTACCACCGCAACAAGGCATGCTTGCAACAACGTCCGCCAGCAAAGACCAGTAAACTCATTGTGGGGTGGTGAGCGTGGGCGCACTGTAGCGGAAAATTATTCTAAGTATAGTTTATTGCAAGTAGCCTACGCCATATGCCGAAAGAAAGGGCATACCTCTTTGTATTCATACTCTAGCCGTCACAGTATGTTGACCACCAAAACATATGGTAACAGTTCGTTACTTTTCAATTTCACGTATTTCTTGTTTCCATCTTGTGCTTGACAAAGGAAACGTCAAGTAGTTTTTGCACAATCCTACAGGTGTGCAAAATTAGTTTTCTGTTTTCAGAGCAACAAATATTGCATTGATTTTAATTCCGATGAGTGACTACTGTGAAATCTCCCTACTCTGTACATAGGTAGAAAAATCCTTTGTAGTGAAGAGAAATAGTTTGTTTTCTTATCTGATTCAGAGATTGCTCGAATAACAACATTTTACCTGCAACATCTTTGTTCAATTTAAAGAAACTAAAGGAGCGTATGGACGCACAAATTCGAAAGGGTTCTTTTCGTAGATGTTTGAATCACTCTGGAACAAGCCGAAAAACCTGGCTTTTGAACGATAGTACGTTTACGCCTTACAGATGCTGATTCGTATATCTCAAGAGGCTATAGTCTTGTGACAAAAATTTTTGTCGTGTGCATTGCTTTTCATCTTGAATAAAACGTTAAAAACCACACAACGTCCTATTCTCGTATTTTGTGTCCCATCGCTCACTGTCATGTTATAATGTTGTGTTTAACTTGAGTAAGCTGAGGAAAACCACTTATCAGCAACCAGTGGCATATCTATACAAAGTGGCGCCTATGGCAAAATTTAAATGCGCGCCCTTCCTAATAATTTACATATTAGATACAGACACAATTTTAACGAAAGATAAAGCATGTAGAAAGCAAATGTTTTAAAACGGAAAATATTTGTGTTTATTTTTGCTGTTCAGCAAATAAAATACAAATGATCCATAAGGACCACAAGATATTTCAATACCCATTTATTTTTATTAGAAGAACACCAAAACATTCGAATGATAACGTTATCATATTTTATAGGTCTACTTAGTGTCGCCGGACAAAATTGTAGTACATCTTACAAAAAATCAAACAAAATATTGCAACCGCAAATGACAATTTATTTTGAAATGGAACGCGTTTGATTTCAATTGTGCAATAAATTTATTTAATGCAAGCAAGTCATGTATCACTTGTGTTCAAAAACGCAATTCTATCGAAACATAAATATATCCAGGCTTTTCCGGTTAAAATTAGACAAAAATGCCAATTAAAACAACACTTTCGGCGCCTTTATTGAAGCAAAGTCGTCTATGATTTCATCAAAGTAAGCTTTCGCTGTTTCGTCACTTCTTATTCTCATCGAAGCTACAGTAGATCACAAAACCTGCCCCGAATTATTGTAAGTCATTGAGGCCCGGAGGTATGAAAGGACCAGTTCCAGTTCACCGAAAGATCGCTCGCAGCTTGCAATAGATACTGCTATCGTCAGCATTATTTGCAAAGCAATTCGAAGAATGTCAGGGGGACTTCAGGACGCGATAATTTTAAGTTGTACGACTTGAAATCAGCATTTTGCAAGCTAGAATCTTCTCCTAAAATTGCTTGCCAGCTACATCTGAACTGTACAAAGCTTCTAAAGTGTCACACGTAGATTTTAGTTGTTCACAGCCAGGACCTTTCATATCAGTAGCGTTGTCAGCCATAAATTTTGGGGAAGTCAACAAATATTTTGAATTTAAATAAGCAACAGTACTTGGTTTGGGACACCGCGTCTCGAAGCACAAAACGTTAAGATATGCTAGAAATTTTGTGGGGTATGGCTCCTTTGTTCCTCTTGGATACGCCTATGTTTCACAGAGCCTCGTACATCGAACAGAAAGCCAAATTTGGACAGAAAATCTAGCTTTGACTAAACTAACAAATCTCTTTCGTGAGTAGGCTAAATATTTTTGCTCAGGTTGTGCGGTAACGATACCAACTGCTAATTTTTCGAGGACTAACTAATGTTCTCTCTCTTAGTCTCTGGACTGGGGCATTGTATTCAGCCTAATTATTATCGAACACTACTGACCATCGAAGACGTTTCGTAAAGTCGGACTGGGCCGCAGCAGTTAAATCTGTAGGACCTCAACAGAAGTTTTTTTTGGGTAGCAGTCAGATTCTCACAGCTACGGACTTAAACTCGTCTCAGCCAGATTCTGACTAATATCTTCTTGCCTGACATGCAACAGTAAGGACTGACTTATCCTTTTTAATAGCGTGAGAAGGACGAGGTCTCGTAGCTATGGCATGCGAGCGTTCTTGTTCTGTTACAATGTCTGAGCGTCGTGTTTTGTCACAATACAACAGTTTTGTCATAATACTTAGTGGTGCTGGCGCAACAAGCTCGACTTAATGTATTACGAAGGGGCGCTTTGTTGATGCAGCTTTGCAGTATATGAATGTATGGGCGCAAAATTGAGGTTCGAGAAACTGTTAATAAAATTTTTATTTTTTGCCAAGCTAATTTTGCGCCCCCATTAAAGTAGCGCCCATGGCACGTGTCATGCCTGCCATACCCTAGATACGCCACTGTCAGCAACCACGCTAGAGTCACTTAAACTCTGAAGCAAGCCATATGTTTTTCATAATAAATCAAAATTACGTGCAAATTAGAGATGTCACCGGTTCACGTTTTTACGACCCAGACCGACCCATACCCATCACAACAAACCCGTAACCCAACCCGTACACGCAACTCCCCTAAATTTTGGCCCGTACCCGGCCCAGACCATAAAAATGTAGTGTCTATTTTGCCTCATGACAAAGCACTCCTGGAGCTATTTTGCCTTAAGCTGAACAATTGGTTGAAGTGGTCACATTACAAGTTCAGAATGCATGTTGTGGTTTCCAACGATTGGGTCAAGTGGTGTGCATATTGCAACACATTTTTGCTATAATCAATTCTAACATACCTATGATAAAAATTTTCTGGTATTTGTTGCTTTATGCCATAATCATGAGTGCTGTGCAGTTTTGAAGAAAATTATCGAAGAAAGAGGCCAGTATATTGGCATTATACTTGCACAGAATTTTGCCAAATTAAGTTGATATAAATACTTTGAGAATTTTAAATATTTTTAAAATATTGTTTGAACTTGATGTTGTACTGGTTGGACAGCAGTTTTATAGGCCTTCCCCCAATCAATTATGCAGTACTGTAGATGCGAACTAGTCTATGATGTAGTCTCATTGATTTAGCTTCAGAGAACCTAGTTTCCTGAAATCTATGACCTGTCCTGTGCACACTGCACGCCAAAAGAACACTTCCACTCTACACCACCACAGAGCATATATCAGAGATGAACGGATTTATGTTTTTCAAATCGATATCCGACCATAAATTTTATTTCAAAACCCAATCCAAATCCGAAAGCTGACTGTTATAAAATCCAAATCCTGTTTAAATCCGAAATCCAATCACTGTTCCTGAGCTATAGCTTATGTAATGCAACTCAAGATTCAGAAACAAAACTTGGCAACCAATTAAAGTTAACTTATGTCCTACATTTGGCCAGGGTCATTGAGAAGAAAAAAAGTGCTGGTGCGAGAGCTGTTTCTGGGCTCCCTTATAAATTATTAGTCATAACTGATTAAGAGTTTCATTAGCTTTTCAATACTATGACTAGAAAATGATATGTTTATTTTTTATTTTACCTTGTGAATTTCACAAATATACATCAAATTTATCATTTAATAGTAGGCTGCAGCAATTCTCATTAGCAAAACAAATTTAATATCTATAAACCTAATACAGTAAAAAAATATCTGTAATGACTTTTCTTTCAATTACATCAATGTATTTGTATAACGTCATTATACCCTCAATTGGCATAAGTGAAGCTGCTTCTTTAAAGCTGAAACTGACCCAGAACATCTTTTTGCGGTCCTTTACTACCTCTTTGAAATAGGCAGGATCTATAACCGCTCACCCTTCCTGATTCTAAGAAATCCGCTGTGCTTCCCTTAAACGAAACAATGACTTCGTCTCAAAACAGTACTTCTTCCACAGTCCAATATTTATTTTTTTGCACTTTGTTAGGCTAACTATCAGCGTCCAGTGGGAGGTGTCGTACTGTACTTGAGCTTCTGTGAACTCCAGCATGCATCAAATCCTTTGAATCAGATCTCGTCTTCTTTGCATACCTTTTGTAATTTGGAATGGCTGTTTGGGTATAGTTTCAGGGTTACGAAAGCGTAACAATGCAACTCCGCTTCCTAGGCGTGACATTTGTCATTAAAAATCACAAAAATTCCAGCATGTACAACTCTCAATCAGAGGTGAGTATTAGAATTTAGTGCCCGAGAAAAAATTTCAAAAAGCTCAAAACATCACGCAATTGTGATAATTCGTGTGTACCATATGTGGTCTTAAAAAGGGGCCTCAGGCTCCTACATCTGGTCATGTTATATCAAAAAGAGACCCGTAAATTTAGCGCATGTTATACAAAACTTTATTTGCAGAAAGCATGTTAAATTTTTCATTTTTTCTGCAAATTTGCTTCTGCGTGAAAGTCCATTTCACATTGTAAATTGTATGAAGTCATTTGATTTTAGATTGTTCTTTGTCAACACATTAAAGTTGTTGAAGGGCCCCTTTAACACTTTTTTCCTTTATTTTGAAAAACATGTTACTTGCTTCAGGTCTTATAAAATGTGACTCTAGAGTGGTTAATCAGCTTTTAATCAAAACAATGCAAAAACTAAGTGGGAAAATCTCAATGGGGGCCAATGCATTTCTGGAAAAAGCGGGGCTCGAGGCAACAGCCTAGTTCGCCTCTCCTAATATCCACCCCTGCTCTCAACTACATACAAAAGGAATAATTGTTTAATTCTATAACACTATTGAGGTGATTCAAATCCTCTCTAACGCTTGAAAGCTATTTTTAGATTGTCACGTCACGCAGTACTTTAATGCATTAGGCTTACAATGAAACAGCAGCAATTGAGATATTCCCAAACGCACACCAAAATAAATGGCGATACATTGTATATCAACTTAACCAACAACTTTAGTCAAATAATTTGCACAACTTTAGTCAAAAAAATTGCACAAAAAAAATTGTATGAATAAAGTTATAACAACAAAACCTTTGCGTATAATAGCCCATTTCAATTTTGAACTTTGAGGTTCGGGCCCCCTAGACTCTTTAGGGCGCCGGTGCGGCGCACTGGCTGCACCCTCCTCTCGTGGGGCCTGCATTTGGCTCACAACACCATAATTGTTGACACTTCAAAACTTTCAAGGTAATCAGAAATGAGAAGCTCAGTTGTAGAGTGGAAGATATCAAACCTGAAAGCCTAACAGGCAAAGCGACTCATTAGACACAAATTCCACCAGAGAGCAATGATAACGACAACCAAGGTCATTAAAATTTCCTTAACATCAACGCAAGTGCTTCAACATTTGGGCAGACCGTAGCGGTACTCATGAAAGAATAAAATTGTTTTGGCGCTACCCGGCCCACGAAAACCTGCCGCTAACCGCCATTTCAGCGGTCCATGCCATCTCTAGACTGCAAATGTACCAAAGGGAGGCCATGAACAACTTGTTTTTGTTTTTTTTCTGAGAAAAAACACTTATTTAAAGTACTTACAAGCACTAGTGTTTCTGTATGCTTTCGAGGAATCAGTCGACTGCCATCTGCTTTCGTATTTTTGCGATGATTCAAACTTGCACATATCTCTATTCAAGTAT
>JGI24021J15306_10010361_pt1 | contig 11561 bp, 8 predicted proteins | sample Ectturendosymbi1_FD_15306 | JGI IMG/M metagenome (IMG submission 15306)
AAGTTTGGTTTTGATTTTTTTAAACATTTTGTATGTCTGGGTTTTTTTTTTCAGGGTAAATTCTGGGGTTTTTCTTCATAATAGAGTGGCAACACTGTGGTAAACCACTCTGCTCACATCAAAGACAACACCATTGTTTCCATAAAATCGAACATCAATTTTTATCAGTTTGTAGTGCCTGAACTTTATACTGTGTAGACAAAAAATGCGTATACTGCAGTGCTGTATGTACTGAGTTGGTTATAAGTAGGGCAACCAAAGTCAATAACGTCAAAAATTGTCTGATTTTTTAAAGTGTATGAAACGCCCACAAACCAAATTTCACGCTCATACCATGAGGGAATCACAAGTTATTGGGTCAAAAAAAGTCAAAATTTATCATCAGGTAAAAATTTGTTTTTTCTCTTTATTGATATTTTATTGAAACTGCAACAACAGATATTGATATATTTTTGCAAGTTTTATTGCAATTCTGTAATAATAATGGGTTTGTTACGATTTCTGATGTAATGAGCTATTTTGCCCACTAGTGGACGATTGTAGGATAGGCGTGACAAGGCAAGAAACGTGGTCTTATAGTACTCGGTTTGGTAAATGCTCAATCTCATATACATATAGTGTTTCAACTTTATGATGTTCTCAGGTTTGACTCTACTGTAGTCATTGATGTACATATAAGCATATCATCCCTCAAAGTTAATAACCATTTTTTATTTCGAAGCACAGAGTGGATGAATATGCATCTATTTTGCAGTTGCAAACACAGAAAATTTATAGGTCAAAATAAAGTCAAAATTTGTAAATTATAAAGTCAAAATTTTAAGTTTTTAGGTCAAAAAATTGGTTGCCCTAGTTATAACGGACTAGGGTGCAATGATTGATTGGCTATTGTGTTATAGAATGGTTAAATTAGAAAACCATGTATACTGTGTGTAACTTAGCCTTATATGCTATTATCACAAATTGACAATCCCTGTTGGGAAACTTATGGTAAATAAAGACAAACCAAAAGTGAATGAGATAGGTAGCAATGTAGATGTCCAAATTCTTGGACGCCTATTGATCATCTGTAACTACAAACTGAAGTTTTTTGAAGCATGGACGAGTTTGAATGTTGATTGCTTCTAGAAGTTTCTTGACTTTGTGAAGTTCAAGGACAAGGTAGCCATGTAAAAGCAGTGACTAATAGACAAGTTATGTTTTTTTTAGGGTTGGTTTTTATAAGGTATATGAACCTGGGAAGACAAGGTCTATGAAATATGTTGAAGTTGAAAATATCTTTTCACCAAGCATTGCATTTTGTCTGTTTCAGTATTTGTATAGACATACTATTTCTTTAGAAGTATGTACTTTCCACGATGGGTGTAAGCAAGGAATCGATCAGCAAATTTTTGTGCATTTCTTTAGAATTGAGGATTTTTCTTATTTTCGTTAGTTGCATGACCATGTGGTTTCATAGGTGAAATGCATCTTCTAAAAACAGGATTTATAGCTATTTGACTGAAATGCCTGAATCCATAGCTGAGCACAAACACAACCCACATGAGAAGACACAACATACTGCCTCTGTTTCACTTTTGACAGCATGGGTTTTGATCATTGCTGCTTTTTTGAAATGGCTGATTTCTTGGCGGTACTTCAACTATGAAGACAGTGAGATGGCCGGATTAAATCTGGGCAACCATTTTGTTTTGGACTTCCTACAAGGTTTAAGTGCTTGGACTACAGCTTTACTTACTGGTATGTTATATATACTGCTAACAGAATGACTTGGGTATTTCTGAATATTTGCATGTGCAGTGATTTCAAGAACATCTAGGTTAAGGATTTAAAACAGTGGTTCTTCACATTTTCTCTACATACCTCATTAAGTAATTGTCCTTGTTTCAAGCCCCTTTGACCTTAAAAAAGCAAATTGGATGGAACAATGCCCACCTCAAAAACTTCCCATCTTGTAAAGTGCATAAAGGCTCATCTCTCCCTAGAAACTTATTGACTCCTCCCTGGTTAAAGAACCATTGATTTAATGGTTGTCAGCCATGACAACTGTGGACTTCAAACAATTTTTGACCAGGAGCAGTGGTTTACTTATGTCAATATTTGAAAAAAAATATTATTGGGTTACTTGTCTAGTAGAGTTTTAGCATGTTTACATTTGGAATTTTGCTATGGCAACAGCAATTGAATGCTAAAAAACTTACTTGAACTCAGCACAACCTGTTGAATCTGGTAGCTCACAATTTTATCATTTAACAAACAAATCAAATACTGTGTTTCAATGTGGTGAAAAAACTGTAGCTGTCTGCTAAAACCACTACTGAAAATTGCACAACATGGCAATTAAAATTCATTATTGCCTAATGTAGCTATGTTCAACCCGCAGCCTGCATGCGACCCAGTTGAAGGTTTTGTGTGGCCCAGTTTAGGTTTTTGTTGTGGTAAAATATCCTATACACTGGCACCTGTCCATATTTTAATAATCTTGAATTTGACATATTTGATGCAGGTGGCCTCCAGTGCCACTTTATTATGTCTGTTACCATTTCAGTTAGGATTCGAACAGTTCGTTAAGCTAAATTTAGTTTGTTAAGATCAAGGTAAGCCATTCAGTGTGCGGTTCTGGGTAACACAGTGACATGATGTTTGGCTCAGTAAGTCATTTGGGTTGGACACAGCTGGCCTAATGCAAACCTTATGGAATAAAAATAAGATTCTTTAGATGCATATAGTAGGTTGTAAAGGTTCCTGTCCTTGGTGTTGTAACAAGTTTGCTTGGCAGACGACTTCAGTTTAAGCAATGTCAATTATCATCTTTTCATCACTGTCAGTTGATAGATAAAGCAGCCAACAAAGCATAAAACTGTCTGCTTTGTTCAAAACATCCCAGTCAATAGTCATGGACCAGGTTTCTGAGTTTAAAATAAGTTTATATGCTGTCATGTCCACAATTTGTGGAGGACACAGAGATGTCCCCCCACTTTTTTAGACGGTGCAGATATTATGTGCTGTGTTCCTCCACATTCTTTTCTTTAGGTTTTGTATTTGGAGAGGTTTCAAAAATAAGGGTGACGTTTGTCACGTTTTGTGTGAAGAGCTTCTCATGTTAAGATGTTATACATATAGCTAGGTTGATGTTGAAACAGGGTTTGGTGTGGTCACTGCTTCTGATATTTTTTATAAATTTTAGCTTAGATAAAATGATTGCAAGTTTCTAGAGACCAGGAAAAATTGTTAAAACTGCTTCTATCTGACATTTTACCATGTGTGGGGTATACTGTATGAAAGGTCACTGTTTTGAAACAAGTGAAGTAGGGTATTCGAGGAATCATCCTGCCATTGCTGTGCTTTCATACTTCTGCAAGGATTCTGACTACACTTATGGAATATCCAAACAGTAGACGTTTAACAGCTGCACATGTGAGAGATGACCAGGGAGGGTGGTAAAAGAGTTGAGGGCAATGGAAACTTATAAAAAACAAAAAATGTAACTAATTATGCTTGTTGCTATTCAGCAACAATACCCTCAAAACAAAAATTATAGTAAACCATTCCAAAGTTTCTGGAAGAGCTGCAATAAATTTGTTTAAATTTGATATATAATAAACCATGAAATTACCGACAATACTTTGGGCACCTCCACCTGCAATTGTCAAAGGGCAGGAGGGGCAATGCCCCACCATGCTACTGCTCTCTGGCATCCCTGGAGACCATTGTACAGCCATGATTTGTTTCGTGCAGAAATTTAAATGGCTTTGCTGCAATTTTTGTTGTCACGTATTCGGAAATAGACAGCGTAAAATTTAAAGCTGCAATTTTATAATGAAGTTATATTTTCAGGCAAATCTCTGCAAAGTTTTTGCTACAGACAAAAGCAGCACTGTTATGGAAACTTAGTTTTAGGATGGACAGTTTTACACAAGACTGCCTTCAAGATTTCAATCAAAGCGTTGAAGAAATATTGGCTTAGCTATATATTGACCAATAGCTGAAAGTCTAGCAGAATTATTATTTTATACGTGTGCAAACAAGCTAATCTTTTGATTAACAGAAGTGTGTATTAATAGATTATCAGTATCAAATTCTCGGCAAATCCTGAATGTTGATACTACATATTGCCAAGTTGGTAACTTTTACTTGTAACAGCAGATGCCATTATATGTGATCATGCTGTATGTTTGTCAAAGTTTGGAATGCTGATCACGTTGCTGATTATAGTATTGTGTGTCCATGTCCAGGAACAAATTTAAGTATATTAAAAATTATCTGTAAGTGTAAAGCAAAGCATGATCAGTGTTGCTTTCAAAACACCTCTGAAAAACAGTTTTGGGATTTGTACTTATAAAACTTCACTTCTGCATCGACCTGGTGGCTATTGGTTTCACAACAAAATTGTGCTCATGCATGCCATGATGCAAACGCACTGCCTTGCAAACCTGCATACTTGGGGAAAATTTTCAAGAAACTTGAAACAACAATTTTCCATCGGGAAACCACCAAAAGTTCTTCACACCATCTATCACTCAAGAAGTACCCTCAGTTTTTTAAAGAAACTTTCCAGAACTTTTGCAAAGACAACTTTTTATGTGCCGAAGGTACCACGCCTCATTCTGTACACCCTGCTGTGAATGTTACATGCAAAGTTTGCATAGAAGAATTCTAAATAGGTGAACACTACAATCACTTTAATCAACTTACTGCAGATGTATCTCTAACTGAGCTTGCCGTCAAAACCAGCAATGGCAGTGGAAAGTGCATGAATGCAACGAAAAAAACATTTGAAATCAAACACACCTTGAACGCCATGCACACATGACAGAAAGAACCTCCCGTCAGAAGAAACTGGTTTACATGGACCTGAACGCAATTACAGTAAACCTCGGTTAATCCGAATCTTCGCCAAAGTGGTACGAATGATTTCTAACGTTTACTCTTTTCACCCCCTCTTAATCCGGATTTTTCAGCACTTCCACGTTGTTGTGTTCTGAAGTGCACTGACTGGTCTCTAGCAAAGATTCGGCCGCGTTCAGACGCAACACCAACGTGCCAACGAACGTTTGGAATTATGGTAGCAATAGCAACGGTTACAACTGCGCACAACGTTCGACTAATCGTGGAGACAATTATTACGTCACACAAGTGGAGACAATTATTACGTCACACACGGGCATAGCATATCACATTTAACATAACGCTCAAGGCACGCCGCCGCACCACGGTTTCAGTCTATTGATCAGTGTTGACTGTGCTTGTGTCGAACATAATCTTTGTGTATTGTACGCGGTAAGGTGTCTGGAGGGTATTACACTCTAAATAGAGTGACTGCCTATGGACCAGTCGCAGAAACATCTGCGTTAGTCCAAAACCCAAGATTTCTTTGCAGCCAATTAAACAATCCCCAGCTCATAATTTTAGATTAACTGCCTAGATATGGCGTTAATGTACCATTGTAAACGTATCAATAATTACGTTTTGCATCCGCGAAAGTCTGCTGTTGGGTCGTAAATGTGTTCAAATTAAATAATTTTCACCCATATCTCAGTACTTAAATAGCGTCAGGTTACAAACAAACATCTTGGGTTAACCCAGATCTTCGCCTAAACCGGATAAAATCGTCGGTCAAATCGAATCCAGATTAACCGAGGTTTACTTTATAACATTAGCTGCAAGTGCGTTACTCACCACTTTTTTCCACAGGGGCATGTTCAATCACGTTTGGCTGGACGCTGTGCTACTTCAATGGTCTGGACGTAATTTCCTCTGTCAGTTCAACACCTCCGCGCAGTCCAATGAGTGCAAGTGCTTTGTGAGTGTTGTGTATGGAGAGAGAGGATATATGCATTGTGCGGTGTTGTTAGGCATGTTTTGTAAATCACAATACGTCAGTACGGGGTTTTGATGTTAAGCACGACAGCTTACAGCATCTAAATTTACATTAAAAATAGCATGCTATATGATATTCTTACGATCTATTCGCCAGACACCGGTTAAAGCTGAAAACCTTTCATGCTAATTAAACGACAGCGGGCTTAAATACTGATCATCTCACCATTAAAAGCCGGTTGTTGTAGATGCACTTCCACCGGTAGTGGGATTAAGCGGTGGCTCTGGCATTGACAATTGCCATCTGTCTAAAGTTTCCCTCATTGTTGCAAAAGCTGTTAAGGCCCTTGATTTCTTTTGCTCGAATTTGGTCAACCTTTATGTATTCTTACGCAACACAAGAAGGGTGTGAATACACTCGAAATAGCGCATCCACCCGACGCGCGAGGTTTCAGCTGCCGAAGTGAGAATGGGTTTTTAACGCAACGTACAGCCGAAACAATGACCACTTATTGCCGCCATAAACCTGCATTCGAATTTGAACGCCCAACAAAGAATGACAAACAAATGAGGAATGGCAGTCGTTTTGTCAACAGTCCTACTTCAATTGCAAGTTAGAAATAGCAAAGATGTCTTCTCTCGCTTGCCTGACGCCACTCATGCGTTGAAATTGCCAAGTGCGTAAAATCACGTTTATTTCGCACTGTGTATTCTTCCAGCAATGTTGTGCTTGTATCCCAGTGATCCTTACTACATGGGATCAGGCCCGTAACCGCAAAATTTCTCCCCTTCTGGAGAAATGTGTTGGACATAGTTTAATTAAAAATTTGTCCCAGGCTGTTTGCGGGCCTACATGGGATTTCTCTCAGGGTACATAAGCAATTCAATTTATTTCTTTTTTCTCCAGCAACCTTCTTGTCATCCATCCTCCGAGCTGGCTTTCCAGATTCAGTCTTACTCTCGTCGGTGTAGTGACTAGTGTTTTCTTCTGGACAATGGTCGTCTCACAAGATGATCACCTGCGTAACAGTGTGAGATGAAACATGCGCGGACTAACATTTGCTTCAGTATCTTCTGCAAAAAAATTTGGAACGCAAAGCGCTGCTCTTAAGAAGATTGAAAGACGTTGGGACGTGTGCGTTTTTCGTGTCATATTGTTCAACATTTTTTACCTTTTTGCTGTCGATTTTTTTGAAAATCGAATGAAGTCTACATCGATATCTTTAGACGCTTGTTTGTGGAATTTGTACGTCGCAGGTATATTATATCGCAGTTCTGTAAACCGAAAAACAACATTAACGCAATATCCGGCAGACACCACCAATTTTTTTTGGTAAGTAAGACTGCCGTTAACCGCAACTTCGTTGTAGCATCAATATTAACATGTTGCTGGCGAAGATATACATTCACCTGCCCATGAGCAGTGGTATTTCTGAACTGAGCCAGCTCACAAAATAGACGTTGATATGCTCAACTTGCCTGCAACCACTTGTGGAACTAAGTCTAAGCTTTCTGCTTTTTTGCAAATAAACCGCCTGGTGGTAGTTTTATGCAAGGAGTATATTGCATTTGATGCCAGCTCTGCTGCTGCACTCAGAAATTCCACGTCAATTCCTGCAACAAAAGGAAACAAGTCTACACGAGGAAATCATCTATTGGTCTGCTACTCCTCCGCTTTTACCTTGATTACGTTTTGTGCCGTATGGTGGATTCATCACTACAGTTTCAAATTGCTTGGTCAATCTGAAAAGAACAAATACACGCATTTTTTACAGTAATCCAAAGCACTTAGGGTTTTATTGACATATACAGTAGCACTTATGCAGTCATCATGGACAAAATGCTCCAAACGAATCCTATATACACGACAGGGGTGGCCAAAGTTTCTGACCCGAGGGCCGGATACAGCGCGATTTACGTAGTCTATGGAAAAATAGGTTAAAATGTATTGTAGTACAATAATAACATTAAAATCACACCATTATGTTTGCACTTTTATAGCGCTTCTGTGGCAGACAAGTCAACAGGAGACAGGCAGCAACCAATGCTGTTACACTGCTGTCCACAATCGGATACGCGGGGCGTCAAAAAAGGTGCAAATTATTTGGCGGGCGGGATTAAATTGATCGGCGGGCCGTAGTTGGCCACCCCTGTAGTAAGATTAGTTGAAATTTATTTTTTTCTAATTTTGATTGCCTTGGCTAAGTTCGAATCTGGGCGTTTATGAGCACGTGCAAGGAAACACGCGCGATGCTGCTATTGACTTACCACCAGTGCAGCACTCGGTGTAAAGAAGTGCAGACAGACGCTGCTAACAACTCGTGACACTCCAAATGGAGACACACAAGCGAGTAGGTCTCAAATCGTGTCAAGATTTTTAAAGTCAATCCGGGTAAAACGCAGAGTCACGCAAGCTCCAATTAGCTGGACAAATTATAATGTCGCATACGTTTGCCAAGTGCCACAAAAAACGCTGAAAACGAAACAAGAGAATTGGATTATTTTGAAGCGCTCGTCAGTTTTCAATATTGTTCGTTAATTTCCAACACTTTCATCCGTAGCTCGCCAGCCGATTGGGCTAGAGAGCTGTGGAAAGCCTCAAAAGATCCGGTTAGACTAGTACATTCGTTTAAAAAATATTTGCAGGTTTTGGATTTGATGTTGTTTGGAGGGTGACATAATAAATGGAGGTTTACGCTTGTTTGGCCAAGGTTACCTGACCCTGGGCTCCAACCCCGAATTCACAATTTTTTGTTTATTTTTTGAAAATGAAACTAGACAACACTCCGCATCTTTAGAGCCGTTGATTGGGCTTCTAGCGTTTGTGGTTAGGAAGTTATGGCCTCAAAACAAAGAAAATTTAATCCCCTAGGGAATTTGAACAAAGTAAAGATTTTTTGTCACAACTTTCCACAGCTCTCTAACTCAATCGGCTGGCGAGTTATGGTTTAAAGTGTTGGGAAAATCCTTGCACCGAATTTTTGGCGCTCGCGGGATTCAAAGTTTTTTTTAAGCATGCACCACGATTCATACATTTTTGATTGTGAATGCAAAATCGAGGGGAATAAACATCGGAAAGTTACTGCACATTACTTTTTTTTTTACAAATAGGTCACAATCCAGATGTTCAATCGACAGACTGAACAAGGCTGGAGAGAATTTTTAAACAGCTTAACCAAGTGTTCCCGGTCTTACAATGGGTTTCGTTTTCGTATTCTTTCGCACCCCTCAGATAATATATTTTTGATGGCCGCAGAAAGTCAACCAGCAAAAAATCCATCGACGTGTGATGTGTGGACTGTGGGTAGTACCTCTGAGAGACAGAACGATCGCTATGAAAATATTCAACGGGGTAAGGGCTAGGGACATTGAATCTCCCAGTCATCAGTAGACAACAGTTCGTATTCCCCAGAAGGTCCTAAGGAAAGATGCTAATACGTTGGTCGTAGGGGCCAGGCGCAGCTGTACGGGCTACCATAGTGACAAACATTTCCAAGTAGCCTATTGGTTCACCATACCTACTGATAGATTGATTTTCTTGCATGGATGCAGAGCTTCAGCCTGTCGGCAAAAAGAGACTTAGATCCATAGCGGGAGCCCTGTCAGGCGTTCACCGCTCCGAGCCATACCTAGGAATAATGACTGAACGGTATTCTAGTTTTTCTCAAACTGCAAAAGTCCCGAATTAAAGTCCTATTTAGTTGCGGCTTTTCACGGGAGATTCGAACGCGCAACTAGAGCAGGGTTCCCAACCTTTCTCTTACCATGTACCCCTTCAGAATTAACAGATGAATATGTACCCCTAGAATTTCTTATGACAAAATATTTTATCATGAATATTCATAGATATATTTAACAATAAGCACATAAGGATTTTTGAAAACATTATTCACTGATCTATGTATAAATATTTGGAAATAAACGGCATGTACATATAATTTTCTCTTCTATTGCTAACCTTAAATGTACCCCTTCGAACAGGCGAATGTACCCCTGGGGGTACATGTACCCCAGGTTGGGAACCACTGAACTGGACTGTCCCCGTTCGACCAGGTTCACTATATTGCTGCTTGTACGTAGCTGCCTTTATGAAGCACTACCTGACTACGCGCTTTAGGCATGTGACGCGATGCGCCGTCACACACATCACCAGATACAGTTCAACACGTATTATACGAATGCAAAAACGCACAAATTGTGTACTTAGGTTTTTTCGAATTCCTTGTAACAACTGTTCTCAACATGCAAACCGCTTTGTTTTAGCTGAAATTAACTTTTGCCACATTTACAAGAAAAAATTGTACAGAAAGCATTCATAGAGCATTACAAATTCGAAAAATTCCATAAATATTTGCGCTTAATTCATTTCATTTTGTTCGAACACCATTGACACTGCATGTAAACCTTACCGGCAATGTTGATTAACTTGAGTCACATTTCCTCGGATGAAATCCAATGTATTCGGAAGTTGTAATTCCATGCAGTTTTCTTTGCACTGCTCCAGCGCATCTGCAGAAACAAAGACACGGGTTCAAAATTTGCACAGTAAAACATACAGTGACAATACCACCTCAGCCAAAGTTACAGAACAATTTCCTCCAATTGCGCCTTACGTCGAAACTAGTGACATACTAAAGTCCATCAAGGTGAAGGTACTGGAAACATTTTTCACGGCTCCATTACACTTACACACCTTCGCAATGTATAACCCGTGGCTTGCGGATGCCACATCTGCACGAATGTGGTCGCAGATGTTGAGGTGATCACACGGAAGAATAAGTTTTCGTCCAATTAACGCCCTGATATGTGAGAAAAGCGCACACTTTTCAATCTGATCTTCGAAAGACGTTTGGCGAATACCCGCAACGACATTGCTGGCCTGCAATAAGACGCACAATACGCGTGTTCGGGCACGCGGAAACCCCTCCAGCACAGCAAAATTTCTGAAAATAAGGGCAGTATATGCAAAGGCGGATCCAGGATTTTTTTAGCGTAGGGTCTCAAGGACGAGTTCATCCAGATGTGTACTGACTAAATGACGATGAAAGCCCAAGAAGTTCCGAGATCCTCGATGACGGTCTGAGAAAGTTCGCCCCCAAAACGTTTTGAAAACCGTAATGAAATTGGAAAGGCGTTAAATATCAAGCAACCGAAGCCCTTGCAATCTCAAAACAACGTGCCAGGGCATTGGGATGCCCCATTTGGGAACCAAGACAAAAGCAAAAACAAGGACAAAACTATTATGTAAGAAACAGCCTAGGACAAATGTTAGGAATAAGTGGCATGGAAGCTCTGCCTATAACCGTTTGATTGCCGCTCGCCCAGCGGAACAAGGGGCACGTCCACTTATGAAATTCACTGCAGTACTACGCGGCGGTTGTGACGCCTTGCAAATTGTCCATCGCGAAGTCCAAATCTATGTTGACTTTTCTGTGTATATAAAGCAAGGCTAGTACGTTCAAACGGTCCTCTAGGGTTGTGGTGCGGAGAAACATTTTCAGGCGGCGCAAGCCCAAGAAACTTTGTTCAGCCTCAAATGTTGTCACTGGCAGTGTAGCTACAATTTTCAGGAGCCTGAAGATGTTAGGAAATACCTCTTAGTCACACTGGATCAGGGCTTGTAGCGGACGGTTGGGCACCTTGGACTGGTTGCGTTGATTGTGTGATTCACCACGAACGGGATGTGCGTGAAGAACAACACCATACATATATGTGGCGCGAACAAGCAATAAAAGAGTGAT
>JGI24021J15306_10010363_pt1 | contig 11560 bp, 5 predicted proteins | sample Ectturendosymbi1_FD_15306 | JGI IMG/M metagenome (IMG submission 15306)
GGCTACTGCATGTGCTGTGCAACACATGCCATGATCAGGAAGACAAAAATTGTATAAACACCTCGTAAAACATTTGCCATAGGCAATACCAGCAGATAGTTCAGTCTGCAGTAGAAGCGTCAACACTCTCTTTGCACTACTGCTATTTTACCAAAAGTTAGGGATAACGTGTTTGCTGCATCGTTAACTAATACTGCAATAAGTATTTCATAAGTAAAATTTTGTTACTACTAGCAATGGAGTATGAGTGTAATCGTTACTGTTTTATTTAAACCCTGCACAGCTCTACAATACAGCACTGCAAGCAGTTTACAGTCAGGCCTAATACATACACTGTACTTGTAGGCCTGTTTCTCCCGCTACTCATCCTCAACGTTGCAAAGGGCAAGCTTTTCGAGCTAAGTAACGGGCCAAGTCCACCTACTTTTGATGGCCCAAGATTGAAGCTGATCTGATTTGATGGTCCGCTTGCGTAACTTGCGTCACTTCCATATATGGAAGCATGGCCCAAAACGCGGACACGGAAACGCAGTATTTGAAAACGACAAGCCCGTGTCTTGATATAATTTACACGTTCTGTTACGCGTTTCAAAACTATTTTCATTAAGTATTCTGGAAGCACTTTACTCGCCTGTGCATGCCGATGAAGAACACAATGGGTAGAAATGACGTGCATTGCCTGTTTGTTCACCAGAGTTGTAAATCCTGACTTCACTGAGAATAGAAGAGGCGCCATCTGTGCATAGCGAGCCAATGTGATTACATGAGTTTATTTTATTCAAAGAAATTATTCATATTTTCCTGATCATCAGCAACTTCGCTAGTTGTCTCTAGACTTTCGCACATCAAGAACTCAATTATTAAACTCAACTCAGAGGCGTAGGCCTCGGGGCAGGACGTTCGGCGCCCCATACTCGAAACTGAGCTCTTTCGGAAGCAAAGTTACTGTGTTGAAGAAAGCACTTGTGACATTGTTGGTTTTTTTTGGCGCCCTACGCAGTCATTCTACGTCCCCGCAGTGATGCGGCGCCCCCATAGTGATTCGGCGCCAAGGGAATTATGCCCCCTTTTGACTCCTCTTTAAGCTCTTGACTTAACTGCATGTGTATATCGACAGTAAACCAACAAATACGTGGAGTTCGATACGTCAGTTGACTCATCTAGCTGAAGGGTGACTCTGGCCTTATTGCTTCGAATTTCATCTGCTACGTGAACTAAAATATCGCAAGTCATAAACACTTTCACGACAATGTACGGTATGGTTTGATGAATAAATTTTCTCGAGTTTCTTCTTTTGTTGTCTTTTCGATTATATCCGTGGTGTACGGTTTGGTAAGTCACTTCCCAATTGTATGCTGTTTCTTTTCTTTTGCTATTGCAAAAGCAACGCCCTTAGGGTTGCCAGATCACTTGAAAATTTTTCAAGGACGTTTTGTTTTTCAAAGAGATACGGTGGACTATTTTCGTGAGCGTCTGCAGGGGGGCGAAACGGGCGTTTGCCACCCTGCAACTTGGGACTAAGAACCAAAAATTTTTGGAAAATCTGAAGTCAGCATTTTGATTCCGATTAGTTGATTTAATTCTTGCAATAACACTTTATTTACCGGTATGGCACTCACACTGCACAAGAGCCAACCTCACTATTCTGGTGTGATACAGTAATGAGCCAGTGGTTCACTCATGTCTACTCCTTTAAGTTACGATAGTTTATGCGTTTTTCCTCATGTGACTGTTGACCTTAGACATTTATGGCAGGTGATGCAGCAAGACAGTGACTGCTGATAAGTTAACGGAAAGACACGTTGTTTTATACTGTGTGAAAAGAAGCAAGGGTGAATTTGTACCAGTACTTCCGCTTGTGTTTAAAATCCATTATAATGTGAGATTGTGAGTGTGACCAATGCTCCTGAGCGAATACCTTAATCAAGCTATGCTTATGCAGGCTTCTTTTCACACAGTATGAAACTACGTGGCTTGTTAGAAATACCTCCATGAAAGGCTTGTGGGAATACCTCTAACGTTAAGGCTTAGTTTCTGACTTCTGAGCGAGTACTAAGCACAAAGTTATTTTTTATATTTAAACTTTATTCGCTGTAAGCAACTTTTGTTTTTTAAATTGTGCACATTAAAGTTGCATATGATTTGCTTCAGAGCTTAAATGTGGCTCTGGAAAGAGTGATTAATAATCTTTTTAACAAAACAATGCAAACACTAAGTGCGAAACTCTCAAAAGTGAGACCCTCGCTGCATCTCTGAAAGAGGGGAGCCAGAGGCGACTGCCTTGGTGGCCTCCCCTAATATATACCTCCTTTATATGTATATAATTTTTTCAGTCCAAGTAGTCTCTATTTTGCTAAATTTGTCATAAACAATTGAACGAAGGTTTTCAATTGAATACTTTTACAGCAGATTACTGTAATTTGAAAATTAAAGTATTTTACAGTTGTTTGCAACATTATGGGACCGCTCAAGAAATGAGGCCTAATTGCAACAGTGTGAAGATATTGCTTGATTATATTGTTATGAATGGCATTAAAAAATATTATTACATCACATTGACCGGTTCTATAAATTGCGTTGTCCCGTTCAAAATGATCTGGCTAGTGGTGCCAAACCTGGAATTTTGCTCCCAGATCTGGGGTTTTCAATGCTTTTCTGGATTTTTCTTCTGAAGATCAAGTGAGGTCGAGAACGGTGATTTTCTAAACTTAGATGGTAGAATGAACAAAGTAGCACCAGTAGACAAAACAAGCTGAACAGCCTGACACAAAAGAGTATGGATTATAGAACATGAACGTCTAAATATGAAATAGACGCTACCAGTGTCATAATAAATTCGCTATGGCAAAATCTAGAAAATGCAATCTTAAGCTGTAGGTGCTGCTTTTGACAATCGACTTCGGCACTTACTGAGACTACACTGTCGAGATATATCAATGATCAATTTTTTGATGAGTCTGCAAGCATTAATTAGCCAATTTGTTGATTAGTCTAAGCATTGTTTACTGCCTCTGCACTGCACTTGTGAGCAGTACAGTAATGCATTCTTTCTTCGTGAAAAGATACGTATGTACACTACTTTTTGGTAAAAAAGATATTTAGTCCATAATGTTCACCAGTTGCTATTTAGGACCAGGTTTTTCGCACTTATGAAATTCAGTATGCATAACGTTATTCACGTGGATGACTACATAATTTATGATTTAATAGTTGTTCATTTATTCAAGTGTATTTTTAACTTAGGGCCCTCAGCTGTTTATATACTACGGGCCCCGCACCACCTTAATCCAGCACTGACATATCTGTAAACTTATTTGGTGACAATGCTCTATGACGCGTAACGGAGCCTCTCATCAATCTACGAACAGCAATGTCAGATCAAATCAGTGACCCTGAAAAGACAATATCATTGGCCAGATGTACTTTTGTGTTTTGTCCTGTAACTAAATAGGCTTATAATCCAGTATATCACATTTTGTAAAAATTTACGTTTGCGATAATTATGATTCAGTAAATTTACCTACTAGGCCAAGGAAGATGAAATTTATCCCTGGGGGTAAATTTACCCCAGGTTAAGAATCGGTGATCTAGGCAAAGGCATATAAGCCAACTTCATGTTCAACACCTCAAGCAATGAATCCTAACGCTTACCCAGTGTTACCAGTTGGTTGTCACCTATTTCTGCTAAATCGTGTCACGAAAAACTGCTAGATCCTGCTAAAAGCCATGTCACAAATTTTCAGCTAAAATCTGCTAAAAATAGTTAAATTCTGCATAAAAAAACTGCTATTTTTAGGTGTTTAAAATAAAGATGTAAATCTCTGTATCAATTTTTGGTCTTGCACTCATTATCAACGGACCAGACATTAGGCTTACGACTTCCTGGCGTAACTGAACCACCTAGAAAAATCATATGTGTCGTGGGATAAAAATATATTCTGCCAATGTAGTCTTTTAAACCCAATGCTCTCACTAAGCACAGAAGCAAATCACATAGGCTTCACCAAGCCACCCAGTTGCTTGTTATTATTATGCAATTATCTTCTTGAAGCAGCTTCACTGCGCCATAATAGAAACTCCAGTGGTAATAGCAACGGTATATGTATGCGTGCAAATGATTAAAGGCAGCTAGTTTTGTCTGGTGGTCTTTGTATTGCCCAGTATAAAGCGTCAGAAACAAGGTAAAGAATTTTTTGATGAAAAAGGGGTAAAAGTTTTCATCTCTAAAAATTGTTGGAACAAATATTTGGCCAGAAATTTGTTACCTGCTAAACCTGCAAAACGTTTTTCAAAATCCTGCTAGAAAATCAGCTAGCTGCTAGATTGAAAAATTTCCAGCTAAAAGTGAGAAAAACCTCCTAGATCTAGCAGCAAAACAGCTGAAATGGCAACACTGCGCTTACCTATCAAACGTCGTGTTTATTACATCAGCGCTCTTCAACCGGTGTGCACGGTGCACCCTGGGGTGCACCAAAATATGCGTGGGGTGCACCACTAAGAAAGGGTTCACAAGGGTGCATCACAAACTTGTCAACTGAAAAGGGAATTATTCCTTGGTTTGAGTTGTTGGTTAATAACATGCAACAACAAAAAAGCCATTATTTCCTCGATTTTGTTGTGTGTTTTATGTAATATTGTAGTGTATAGTCTCTTTGCAGAATGATTTTCACAGCGCTTCTAACCTCGGTTTACCTTTTAAGTAAATACGGTGCATGAGTTCGTCAAAACATCTTCAAGGGTGCACCATAACAAACGAGGTTGAAGAGCAGTGTATTACATCAAAAACGTGTCAGTGATCAGGCGATGCTATTCCAAGTCTAGGAAACAGCGTAAAGTAATGCTCTCCCTTAATTGAAGAACAGAGCAGAATACAGGTTGATAAAAAGTCCACCGACTTCTAGCGTTTCATATTTCATTTTGGGGGGCGTGAAGCTTTGTTTCGGTGTGGCTAAGCCCACAAAAGCCTCCTCTTGACGACGGGGCTGGTTTGGTGGCTCATTATAGTTAAAATTCAGTTGATTAAAACGTTACTGAGTGAGTAGTATTTTCGTCTAAAACGGCAAGGTGGTACCAAATCGTAAGCATTAGTACAGGTGAATTTCCATGAGTGTGGTCCCAATGACCAACACAGTTGGCAAGGATGTGTAACATTAGATTAAACACTTCTGGTAAGAGCCTCATCTTTCCACAAATATTTGCGTTTGTTGCAGATGAGACTGTCCTACGGAAAACTTGCTTGCGCTTCGAAACTTAACAACTGTTTTCGGTAAACTGATAAAGCAGTTGATGTGAGAAAAGTTAAGTAGTGTTTCCGCTTCTTATCCACTACATGCTGACAGATACAATGAGCTGTACTTATTACTTGCCATGCAAATACTCAATCTTCTCCTTCAAACATGCTGCAGGCTTTGTAAGATCTTCGGGCGGTTTCGAATTTTTACAACTTGTTTATACGAATAACATACAAAAAACGAGCTCAGTTTTAAAATATGTAGACTTTGTTGTGATTTACTATTTTGCTAAATGATGGAGGCAAGCTTGAATCGTTGCAAAAGGATGGAAGACCAGGCAGGATATTTCCTCAAACAGCTGGCTGCAAATCTAGAGCCTGTTTTGTTGATGTAGACTTTGCTGACGGTGAACACCAATTATTTTTCTTAATGCCCGCTACAGTTTAACACAATAATCAGTGGTCTCTGATACACCTACGCGCGGTCTCCAGGTTTCACTCCGTTCCATGTTCGGTTATTTTTCACTTTTGTGTTTCTGACCACTTAGCCACAGAATCGAAACTTCGTAAGCTGCTCTTTGGATGCATACTCTAAAATTACGGTTAGGCTTATCCTGAAAAGGTTATCGCGCACACATCAAGTTACTAAAAATAGAGATGGTAGAACGTGCTAAGCCAGGAGATTTGCGTAAGCACCTTTTATTAATTAACTCCATGCAAGTAAAGTAAAAAGTGAAAAGCAGATTGGGCAAACAAAGTGTTGCTCATGCTTTATTTATTTCATCCAGTTGACGAAAATGTGGCAGAAGTCGGTTTCCTTTCTGATCTTCTCCAGCGAATGGGTAGCATGACTGGTGCTAGACGAATTGAATAAACCACACCGCATATTATGACGCCGTTAAGTACAAAGCATCGGAAGGTACGCTGGAATTTTCACGGTTCAGAAAACCGGTTCGTTTCAGTCGTGGCGATGACGCTTCCTTCTTGAAGTGCATCGTTTTATAAACTGTGTGTCAACCGTGAAAGACGTTCAGTGATCGTGCGAGCCTGAGTAACTCACCGCACTTTCGTTTCTCGTTCCTGGCGTTAATCCATGTAAACTTGGTATCAGCAAAAATCAAAATCGTGTTGCTTGTATCATCAGCGTCCTCTCCAAGAATCAGAAATTGCTCCGCTATATATGACAAGTTGATTGACAGCTTCGCGATTTCCTGCAATTAAGATGTCTCTCTTTACGAGATCTGTTTTTTAACATTGCGATCACTGAAGCACGTGGTGATGTAGCTGACAGAACACAAAAACACGTGAAAATGTAAAAATATGTATAAAAAAATTGCTTGGAAATACTTGCTGATGCAGTCTACTTACAGAGCAAAGAAGTGCGACGTAAGCGAAAAGTATCTTTCAAACCTCTTACGAAATGTAGATATGGTTGGACCACACCAGCGTCAGCTGTTGATCTCGGAAAGAAAATTGTGTAACATTTTTATTTGTGAAATATTGCAATAATCCCCACTTTTAACCAAGACTGAAATTCTTCCAAGAGGATTTGTTAACATAACTTCTACGTTTTGCAAACAAATTTTCTCTTATTGTTTGAATACTAAAATTTCTCGTAAAAGTTGTTAAACTTGGTTGGTGGAAAGCAGTAAATGCGTTAAATTATAACTTTGTTAATGTTTTTGCTTCGGAACAACACATAGGAAAATATACAGCCATAATTGCCATTATGTTGCCCTGTGTGCAAACTTGACTCAATATGTTTATCACAGCTTCTGATCTCTTGTTTCACAGTTTTCACATTGCTTTTCGCCACGAGCCTTGTTCTTTCGTTGTTTTGCCCGCATTCAAATTTCAAACAAGTTATCCTGCGCACATTGAAGCTTATTGCGATATCGAGAAGCTACTAATTTTTATCCTGAAGACATCATTCACAATGTGTGCGCAATAAAGAATATGTGAGCCTACTATCTGCAACGAAATCGTTTGTCAATCATTGACATGCTTATACTTCGGAGACAACTGAAAAAAATCGAAGTTTTCATACAGTAACCGCGTATCACTGCTTTTTCATACGTATAGCACGAACACTACGTTTTTGGAAAACGTTTAGTGTGAGTTCCTTTTTTCTTTTCGCCATAACTGCCCCAAGCTGATAGGAAATTTTAAGCGTGAGAAACAATCAGCTTTTTGCTTATCGGTTCTTAGCATGCTTGCCTGCAGTCATGGCTCATGGGAGCCCTTGAGCCATGATTGGGCGTAGAAGAGCGTCTTACATTTGTGCTCTTATTTAGAAGCATGTGTGTTTGTTGAGGCCACTTGTTCCTACGTTTAAGTTTCTTATTTTTTCTAGAAAAGATCGCTTTTGTAATTCCTTCGGAGTGTCACGAGTGGTCTACGCCCTGCGGCGCCCGTCTCCACTTTCTTGTGGATGGGCTACGCGGCTGCTTTCTCAGTGAATACTGCACTGCAGGTGGGTGGGTCAATGGTAGCGGCGCGTGAATCGTTCCCTTGCACCCACCTATTAACGCTGAGTACGAGGCTGGACAGGCCGCAAGTTCCGTTTTTCAAATATTCGGCATGACCTGACCAGGTATTGGACTCAGCCTACCAGCTTTAGTGGCGCGCGATCAACGAACTGCATCACCTAGCCGGTGTCATTGAAAAGATTCTATACAATAGATGAATACAAATTTTCATTTGATCAATTATTCTGCTTCTGTTTTGTTTTATAACAACACTATTTCTGAAAGTGTTTACTATTACTACGTACATGAAACCTTTTTACGTCCTAAACTTGCATCTGGCGCATGCGCCATCAACGGGCCTCAGTGCAGGCCCGTAACCTGGGGGGGCGAAGCACCCCCTAGAAAATTTTTCTCCCCCCTGGAAAAATGTGTTCCATATAGTTTGAAAATATTGGACATAGTTCAAAAAATTTGGGCCCTTCTCACAAAACTCTTCGGCTCTCCTGGTGTTCCAAGCTGGTTACGGGCCTGCCTCAGTGTAGGATTATGTCATAAGTTTATTCATTTTTTTGTTCGTTAGACCTTACGAAAATGCTTTATATCTTGCATGTTGAATGAAAACAACGAAACAAAATTTTTTTAAATAAAAAATTGATAAGCTGGACATGATTTACATGAGTTCGCTGCAAACCTCGGGAAAGTGACGCCAGAAGTTAACGACGAATACTAAAGAGGGTGGAGCTCACAAAAAACAAGCGTTTTTCTGCAAGAATAGCAAGTGTATGAAGCTCTGGTCGCTTCTGATGATTGTAGAGGAAATTTAAAAAGAACATACTGTACATGTTTCACCACACTTTACTTGCATTGATGTTTTCAGTTGCATCCTAAGTTGGCGTTTTTTCACCTGAATGAAATAAGCTGCGTGAAAATTCCTTGTCAACTAAGATATTGCTTAGTTTAAAAATCTTTTGGATTGTTTGAATAGACATTTGTTACAACCATCACGAAATGTTAAATAATTCCCCCGGAAAAAAATCGAATGTCACGCAGTTAACTTCGCGCAAAGACGTAATTGTCACCCTGCTTCGTAGCTTTGCTTCGCATACATTCGCTTTAGTGCAGAATTTAAGGAAACAGAATCAAATGAACACGCACGAAAATTTTGNTTGAATTTTAGTTTTCATTTAAGAGTGGTAGTCAGGAACAATACCAATTTTATTACAAATAAAATATTTCTTTCTGTTGTTGAAAATGCAATCCATGTCTCACAATTTAATCAAAAATATTTGCAAAGAAAGGCTGTTAAGAAAAAACACTCTTTCAACAAACGCTTTTTCAGCAAATAATGGCAATTCACAATTTTTGGCAGGTCATGCTATAGTTGCGGTGTAAAAACACACAGTTTTCATGATACAACGCTTATCTGCAAAAATACACGATAAACAACCAGCGAAAGCATCAAATTTCGACAACCAGAACCGAATGACACAATCACCAGCCTCAGAAAAAAATTAGGCATTTTAAAAGTTCACCTGAAAGTCTTTCCAGTATCCCAAACAAAAATGTATCTGCTCGAATCGCTTTTTTACTGCTGGGCGTTTTGTGCTTGTTTCGTGCACCCAAGCAAAATATTCAAACCATCAGGGAACAATTTAAATAGTAGTACTGCACCGAGGAAATTCATACAATTGCACTTGAAGCTTGCAAATTTTTAGTGATAACAGCTCAAGTCAGACATTCTGATTTCTTTCACAAGCCAAACATTAATTAGATTTATTCATTTTAATTCGTTAGTTTACCTCGAGATGGGCATAACATTGGTTGGTTGTAGAACTCAACAATTATAAAAAACATATATTCACTGCGCGCAGAAAATGAGGTGTTCATATGAATGCACAGGCAGACTTAAAACAAACAAACAATGAGGAACTTGCCTGCAGCTACACCAGAAAATGCTTCGAGTGGGGTTAATAAACTCATGCGAAGCAAATATTGTCAGGAAAACATTCAATGCAAAACCTTTCAACTTTCAAAGCAACACAGGTTCACTATAATCAGATACAACCTCCTGTGAAGCACGAAATGATCCTAGTGTTTATTACTTCAAAGAAAGATGTTATTTGTTATTTTGCTGAATTTACCAGCGTATAAACTCGATTGAGTCGTATACAACCAGGGGCGTAACGAGGTTAGATGGCGCCCGGGGCAAGAAGCAAGTTTGCCGCCCCCATGTTCCAACCTGAGGTGTTTCGTACTGTATTGAAGAAAGTATTGGATATTTTTGGGACTTTTTGGCGCCCTCTGCAGTCATTCGGCGACCCCGCAGTGATTCGGCGCCCCAATAGTGATTCGGCTCCCGGGAAATTATGCCCCCCTCGTTACTCCCCTGCATACAATGGCGTACGCAGAAAATTTCCGAAGGGGGGGCAAGTTTCGTCACAATCGTGTGACGTCATAAATCAACTTTAGGAAAAGTGCCGAAGGGACGACCATTCTAGGGGGGTTTGGGGGCATGCCCCCGGGAAAATTTTACAAAATCACACCTAAAAATACGCATTTTCGTGCATTCTGGAAGCAAGTATTAGACAATACTATTTTTACATTTTTTTATTTTTAGGGTCTGAGGGGGTGGCCATGGCACAGTGGCCTCCCCCCTCCGTACGTTAGTGCCTGCATACAACAGTTTTCGGACTCATCCGTCTTCTCATTTTGCGTCATAAAACATAAAAGCTAACTAATTTAACTTTTCACCTTTCCGTTAAGCTCAAAACGATGGGTAGATATATCACCAGATAAACTATATTCGCATTAACGACGATTATTATACAAATTCCTCAAACTATTGTAGTATTACTCAGGCATGCTTCCGTTCGAGATGCACAAAAGCTTATTCAGAAACAACAAAAATAAACAAACAAGCAAAGCGTCTTTCCAGATTTAAGGTAAATCTCGAGTTGAGTCAAAATTTTACAGCAAACCTTGTTCAAGCAGGTTACCCACACACTGATTTGGATTTGGCATGGTTGAACGTGGCCAAGAAGTAATTTCAATTTCGTTGTGTATCTCAATCCACATCATGTGCCACCATCAAAAATCTCGCCACACAATTTTAGGTTCTTCGAACAGCATGCAAGCAGCTGAAAGCTTTACAGTAATTTTTGCCATGGAATCGTGAAAGAAAGGCCTTGTAAACCATCAAATACCTATCAACTAGACCAGCCATGTCCAACCGAAATGCCTCACTGGGTCAAAAATTGTGTCGCTACCTTCGTGAGGGCCGCATATTAAATGACTTATTATCATTTTTGCAAACCAAAATGTAGTTGCTTAGCTTTAAGCTACTGCGAGAGCATTTGAATACTAACTGCAATGGTAAGTAACGACTGGTACTCAATTACTCCCAAACTGGGATGCCATAGGTAAATGTACTGCTAACGGAACAAGTGTATACTTAGAAAACAGATTAGTACAGAGGAACACATGAGTAGAAATCAGAAAACTAGAAATCAATTTTGAACCGACAGGTTAGTGGACACGTGGAAATATACCAGTGAGTAGAACATCTTTTTCTTCATCGTTTGAGCGAGTTCTTATCCACTGCTTGGTCGCATTACATCTCGGGGCAGGTGTTTAGCAGTCATTTGATTCTCTCATCGTCTAGGACCGTCAGGCTATGCACTCCATGGGGCGGCTGATGGATTGGCCAGTGGAGGATAACATGGTCATCGGTCTTTTCTTCTGCGCCACATTCACGAGCCGCGGAAGGGGCCAAAACGTCCGACACCGGTGCGGAAGTGGTTAAGCGGGATTCACGCTGCTCTTGCAGGAGCCATTCCGGGAGGGGGGGTGCCAATGTCAGGGA
>JGI24021J15306_10010364_pt1 | contig 11559 bp, 8 predicted proteins | sample Ectturendosymbi1_FD_15306 | JGI IMG/M metagenome (IMG submission 15306)
AGTCCTGACCAAACCCGGGACGTACGGTAGGTCCAACCTTAAAATCTAAAACCTAAACCTAAATCTAACTTCAGGTTCATGCATGAAAGACCATTTACTATTCTTTCTTTTCATCAAAAGTGCCCCCACCCGAAAAGTGCCCCTCTCCCCCCTTGTCGGGGCCTCGCTACCACATGGTGGAACTTCCGTATACTATCAACCCTGATACTCCACTGACCTATTTACTGAACTATTCAGCTCCAAAATACTTCCGTACTCAACGAATCTTAACATAGCAGCGAGCTGGCTAGTAGCTGCGTTGCCATTAAAACTCTTGGAAAACCACTATGATACAATAATCCGGGTAATAAGACGAAATCACATAAAATGTGTATAGTGCAATTCAGTCTATGACGGATTTGCAAAACCTGAAAAATGAAATGAAAAAGTTGGTTTTGACAGATTTGAATCACCAGCTTGGCGCGACCCATTTGTCGACCCTTCGCAACCAATGTTTCTATCGTGACCCATACTTTGGGAACCGCTGGCCTAGACTGCAAACATTCTGACACGTAAGGATTGAATATGTGGCTGGTGGCATTGCTGGACTTAGGTTTGGTAGTCACTGAGCAAGGCTGAAAATGAGAGCCCTCTGATGACGTCAGCAAAAACAGCCAACCGTGATAAGAACATTTGATCAAGCCTAGGAAGGGGATGTGTGCGGGGCACATAAGTATGCGTTCCTGAGACTACAGCATGACTGACATAACAGAATGTGCAAAAGGATATTCATGATATACAACTTTAAAAACACTGAAAGTTGGGAAGACAAAGCTAAGATTTTTGTGAATTTTCGATGTAAAGCGCTTTTGAGCTGTGGTGATTTCTTGTAAGATCGCGTAGTTCAACCAACAAAAATAGCCACATTCTTGGCCTACAAAAGGTAACCACTTTTTGGTTATACCCAAAGATTAATCATTATTATCATAGACGACCCTTTATATTACTGCTGCACCAAATGCCTGGTCTACATTCGCTATTTCGGTAAATATATACACTCATGAAAGAGCGTGTAACATAATGAAAAGAATTCAATTAAATACTGTACGTTAATGTAAAAGTAAATATGCACAATATTAATTTGTAAGTATATTTTTAATTAGTGTTAATTTCAGTCTTTCGTCTTTCACAAGGAATCTGATCTCAGTTCAGTTCATTCTGGTCTGTGTGGTCTGAGTTGCTTATATTCGTCCACAGTTGTAACATTAGCAACTTTAATCTGAAGTGATGCCATTAAAATGGTTCATTACTTCACAAAGTTCTTTCGAAAATGCGTCTTATACATTTGCAGACTTGTCAATGGGAATGGGATCCCTATGGGAATCCCAAGGGAAACGTCCCATGGGACGGGACAGACATAAATTGCTATGGGTTGCCAATGGGACAGATAAATATGTCCCATGGACAACCCTGTGCATTTGCGTGCTGTTTGTTGTTTTTTTTTGCTTATCGTAGCTTTAACCAATTCCAGACGCATGATGTTGGGATATAAATCCGGTCCCAACAAAAAATAAAATATATGTACAAGTCTTCATTTAAGGGTAATCAAGAAATACAGTGAGCAGAGTTGGCGAATTCACTGTTATCCCAAGCGCGTTCCTCGAATGGTCTCCAAAACAATGTTCTGTACCTGTTTTTTCAGCAAACCGCGTTATGCAGCTATGCGCTTACCGCACATGTCTTCAATAAATTTTGCATGTGACTCATACAAGAAAATAAAAAACTCTCTGGAAATCTTTTTTCTTCTGGCCTAGTGTGCCTTCGTGACTCCTTGTATACAAAGTGCTGTAACTGCTGCTAAAATCACTCAGGTAATAAAAAAACTATTAGTTAGTATTGGTTTTATGATTTATATTTTTTTCGGCAGAACACTTGCAATCCCCAAGATCTTGATTTTCCTTTTGTTAATTCAACTGAAAATGAAGATTGTAATGTCGGAGATTTTTCCTGGTGGGGNTATTGGTCGTTATGGAATAATTGTGATAGGAGATGCGACGGCGTAAGAAAACGACGTCGCGTGTGCCATATTTCACAGGTATCAACATCAATTCTTGTGCTTTTTTAACTTGAAATACAGAGATGTGATTTCGATCTCGAAGGATGCACGTCTCAGTCCCGATTCGTATATCTTGAGACTACAAATGGTTTATAAATATGGATTGATAAAGCTTCAGCATTTCAATCTGTTTGTTGTTAGACTCGGCCCTGAAAATCAATCCCACAAATTTTGAAAAAATAGACGGATGACCCCAAACGTTTTTTATTTTTTTCTCATTCGCGCAACTTCATGAATGAGGAAAAGAAGGATACGAGCGTTACTGCGCATGTGTATTTGCAGCTTAAGCATAATCGTGGTTTTCCGTTGCTATCCTACAAAATATGTCTTAGTTTCTGCTTCTAATTTCAAGCACGTTTCGATATCATATGTTGTGTGGTCTGGACTGCATCACTGCTTGTGGCAAATGCTGAGAACTAATGAAACGACTCGTCATCAGGCATTTTTGCTTGTTATCAGTCGAGTTAAGTTGAATAATTTGACAAAATTGGCTTGAGTCAAATCGTTTAATTTCTGGAAAAAGTGTTAGTGATTAGGAAATTGAAGATGAATTGGTTATTGCACCACTGATGCAAGTTGAAAACTGCTGTTAATATCAATGGTCAAACAAGTGTATCCCAACGAAAAACGTTTCTGTAGACATTTTTCCCCAATATAACACCTATTGCATTTGACGTGCTTCAAGAAAATACAACTTTGTTTGATTGAAGGGAAAATACAATTCAGACACCATAGATATAAATTTTAATGCTTTCAGAATGTTTTAGTGTATTGGTGTAATTTCGTAACTGATAGATGCAACGACTTTTTTTAGGCATATCTTGATGCTCAGAGATTTTCAACAGATTTTAAAGATAGACTGGTAAGAAATGTTTCTCACTCGGATCATCTCTGCGTTTTGTGTCTGTCCACCAATTTATCTGTCATTTGAGAATCTGATCGCTCCATACCACGTTTCAATGAGAACTGGGCAACGCTTGTTTGCTTGGGACTGTCAACATTTCTTATTTTCTAAAACTCTCTTCTTTGGTTGGCATATGTTACTGACGAACCCTTATCTATCTTTTCTAGAGATAGCTAGCACTGCGCAACTTTTATTTAACTCATGATGGCGCAAGACCGTCTGCTGCTGCAAACCTGGAGAGATTTAAGCCGCCAAATAATATTTGAAGTTCTTCAATCAAACACTGTGCAAAAGCGAACCACCTTCACATACATTCATAGCGTTTCTTCCAACAACGACAATGTACACTTAAAATGCAGGCTAGTACTGGATGCTCTGGAACACGGAAACGAAAGACAGAAATCGATCGGAATTCCTGCAGTTAGTACAAAACGTTTCCGTAAATTTCAACTAATCTACAAATTGTCCTGCAATATATATTCATTCAGTTGTGGTCTTTCAACAAACCACAGTAGGTTGTTTTACAATTTACTGCTGTAATGTGGACACTAATCATTATTTCGCATGATATCACATGCGTTAAGGAGCTACGCCATAAGTGCAATCGTGGAAGATAGCTGGCGCAAGCGGTTTTCGCCAGGAACGTGGCTCTATTCCGTGGTTGAATTCCACGCAACTTACTGTGTATCGCCTGATGCTTCTATCAAATCTTGATGGAAAGAATGTTTCAAAAAGTCGGTTGCATTGAAACGTTGTTACGTTGTGCTTCGGGCTATTTGCATTATCAAAAGTGATGTGCATTACTTCGAGAACATTATTCAAGCATAGTTTCGTCCCGTATATTTTGAATTTGATAAACAATTTATAGCGTCCATCGAAAAGAATACTTTCCCAGCAAAGAATCAGACGCTAAGACCTTACAGAGTATATATTTCGCCTGCTAAGTAGGCATCATCAGCTCTTATTCAAATATACAATTTTTAGTGTTTTGATTTCGGTACGTGGCATGTTTGACAGCAGTGAGTAACATGTAACATTTAAGAAAGAAGCTAATTATCACTTCCAAAAAACTGACTTTCTATATTCAATTGAATTGCTTTGAAGCCAAAATGTGTTTTAGGTTCTACATATACTGCAACAAATTTTGTTGGAAAAAACTGACGAAACGTTGGCCGTAGGTTCTTGAGTATTGATACCAGGATATTTTTTCATCATAGTCATTATTTCTGCAAGGAACACGTTTGACAACAATGAATATTGGAATGTTTTGAAAAAGAGAACTATCAGTTCCAAAAATTGAATTTCCGCATTGAACTGCATTGCTAAATTACCAAAAACCTAAAACATTTTGCTTTAGTTTTCACATGCAATGATGGTACAACAATACCTTCAAAAACGTTTTGTGACGGTGTTGAAGACTGCGACGGGAGTGATGAAGCACTTTATGTGAATGTTTCAACGATCTCACCTTTCTTGCGGTAAATGTGTACAAAATACTTTTTGCATCAAATAGCCTTGCTGGATTGAGATTCCTACTACCTTTATTCACATTAAGGTTTATTTCGTCAAATGACATTACCTTGTGAAAGTATATACCTGAAGAGGACAGCATTAAACAGATAGGCGTACCAAGGAGTTGAGGCAGGATGATGTTGTGTACGTGCGTCGAGGAGGGCATATAATTTCCAAATGTTCAAAATATCTTTGGCCTACTACTGCTTTACTTGCATTTTTTCTGATGTTGTTTGATCTACGTCTGGCGTTCAATGAACTCGTGAGTTTTTGAGCGAAAACTCGAATAATAAAAAATGTTAATATAATGCAAATCAATAACAAAACAATGTACATTAATTACGCTTAAATTATGCTCAAAATCTGTGTTTTTAAACAGAAAGACAGACTTATGTGCCCCGCACACATCCCCATTAAATGCACTGAGCCATCAGTCATTTTCTGTAACACGTAGTAAGTTTTTTATTCAAAAATAACAAACAAGCGTTGATCAAGTCTCACATTTTTTGGGATGGTGTAATTAGGTGCAGTTGAGATGTTAGCACAGTGAACTGGGCACCGTGTCAAACCATTCAATAAATGAAGCAGAATATTCAAGGACAGTAAATGCCTTGCGCATTTTTGGAGTTACCACCACTTGACCTGTCCGAAACAGGCGCAATGTGCAGTACTGCTCGCAATCTGAGCGATGAGTCGGCAATTTGATCAGATCAGGCAATGGAAGCTAACACTTGTTTGAGTTTGGGCAAGTAATCTCTTACTGTTTTATGACATGAGACCGCGTAACAAATGATTTCCTCGGTATGTGTTTGATCTGAAATCGAAATGAAACACCGTGCTTTATTCTTTCCAGGCATTCCTTACGTTTTCACNATTTAAAACACAACAAAACAATTTAATTTTTGAGGATGGAAATTTCTTTCTGCAAACGTAAAAAGTCTGCATATTTTAGTTCGTTTGTTGCAAACCCATACATATTGCGGTGAGTTGTTCAGTAAGGCAGCAGTTGAATTTAATTTAGTGGATGCATTCCGGTCAATTATAGCTAATAAAGTACAGACATGCGTCTGCTCCCCACACTTTTTTATCAATACAATAACTATGCATAGTTTTTCAAATAAATGTAGCATAAATGTTTATTAAGATTAACACTCATCACGCACCAATTACAGATGTTTGCGAAACGGCTTTGATAGGCAGTGCTTTGTACATCGGGATTATATTTGCAATGGAACAATTCATTGCATCAACATGACCATGTGTGACGCTGGTTGTGCAAGTCACTACAGATGTCAGAATGGGCAGTGCATGAAGCGATCGACAATCTGCGATAAATCCGTTTGCCGAAGTAGCTGCAATGAAGATGATGGATGGGAAACAGGAATAGGTTTCAAATGCAAAAGGCGAGGACAAATGTGTCGCTTGCCTCAGCAGTTACTTTGGGACAACGTCAAAGACTGCGTCGATGGTTCGGATATTTGTTATCAGAGCAACGTAAGCGACGATAGGGACGGAAGGTAATTATTTTTTAAGAAATGTGATTTTTAATGGAGTGAAGATTTTGCATTTACAATACCTTCGTTTCATTAAGGGATATTCGTACTTTTCCCTCAACATCTTTAAACCGGATGTTGTGTTTTCAATGTTTGGACGGATCGATGATTATTCCTCGTAAACTGGCTTGCAATGGCATTGTGGATTGCTCTGACCTCAGTGATGAATGCCTATGTCCTCGAAGCGTCCCAAGCGTGTGCAAATTGGTGCAAACCCGTGTGGACCTTCATAAGTAATTGCAAAGAAATGTTCACAGCGGTTTTTACTTCATTGTTTGTGACTCTAGGCGCAAGGCCAAACATTGCCTTTTGCATTTGGAAATCAGCGAAAAAAGTAGCCAAATTTGACCTGTGGTTTAGTGGTAAGTGCGTCTGCTTCGGTGTTGGTAGGTCCAGAGATCGACTCTCGGCCGGGTCTTACAAAGACCTTGTAAATTGGAACTGTAGCCTTCTTACCAGCCGCACGATGTACGGAAGAGCTTCAGGGAACACAACCAGAAAACAAAACAAACCGAGTGAAAATGAACCCAGAAATTGTACAAACTCAGTCCTGGCGCTACAAGACCATTGTAGTTATCAAGCGTCAACAACAAACCACCATATCAAACAAAGCCAAATTTGACAGAATTGGTAAAAGACAAGTTTAAACAAACGTTTTAGCAGTATTTGGTTGAAGTTCTATGAAACATTCAAAAGCTTCTCTGGGATTGGTAAGTTGGGCAAGATAGCTGCCATGTCGAACCTTTGTGTGCGAGTGATATTTTTACCAAACTTTGAACCTTCAACTCATCGTTAAATCACATCGTAAAAAAGTCAACGCTGTCGTTACTGCAATAGGAAATGTGCTCATGGAGTTCACAAGATCACTTCATTAACGTTACTTTTTTATGGAACACAAAGGGTCAGATCAGCAATACTTCAAGTGAAATGCACCCAGTTATCTGTGAAGAGCTTCTTGCTTTAAGCAAAGGCGTGGATCTAATTATCATTGTCATTTTATCAGCTGGTTTTCTTGTGTAATATGATCAAAAGCATGATTACAGCTAGGGCCGCAAGTAGCTGATATTTTCTGGGGAGGGGGCAAAATGATTGTAACTTGTTATACTTGCACCTAACAACTAATCATATTTTTGAAAATGTCGGGGAGGGGGAATTGCCTAGTTACCATTTTCTGGTTGAGGGCACGATTACAGTACCTTCAGATCTTTAAGTGTTTCAAACATTTACATAACCTATAAGTAGAAGCACTGTGCATATGAACACTGACAAATGCATTGACGATATAACATAAGGAGTTCGATTCGCTCGTTTCGAAATGATTTACTGCGCAATGGTGACCCTGAAGTGTGTCTGGTCTGTTGAGTTTAAAGAAGCGAAGGTAAAGTTATCTGTTAGGAACGCACTGAATTGTTTTCATTAGGAAAAGTTATCAAAACCCAAATGAAAAAGCAGACGCCTTGGAAATGTGAGAATGATTTCACAGTGCTGGTTATTTTAATTCCTTGAACGTATACGACCAATTTTATTGAATGCTCTCCAAAACCAACAAGAAACATAAGTCTTGAACGTTTTGCCAATACAAAGTAAGAACACCTGCTAATGCCTATTATTTGTCACAAAAATATCATAGTACTCTGCTGCATGTGAGTCAAAGCTCAATGCAAGCACGGAGATCGTGTGACTGAGACTGTTGCAAGCATAGCTTTTCGAGTCAAAGACAAATTGAAGTGCGACTGAGATTGTTGCAAGTATGGCATTCCAAGTGAAGGACAAATTTTGGCTCTCAACTGAGGCTTTACCCTACTAATCTTTATACAGCTACTATTCTGCCTAATCCTAGTGTTGTTAGGAATCCGACTCCGACTCCAACCAAAAGCCTCCGACTCCTTGCAGCTCCGACTCCAACACCGACTCCGTAACCTTGGTCGTAGTTGTCAGTCTCATGCTTTTCTTTAGGCCTTTGTTGGCGTATTGACGGACAAGGAGGAGGCCTATACTGGTTGCAGCAATTGTTAAGCTAGATCTGTTGAATTGACAGAGAGTGGAGAAGAGAATTAAAATGAATCCTAAGTATCATAAAATGTTTTTAAACTTTTTTTAAAAAGTTTCTGAAACGATCAAATATTTTAACATTGTTTTCACAACGTTTGCACTACATTTCAACAACGTTTCAACAATGTTTTAAACAACGTTTTAAAAACCTTATTTGTTAGTTGGCATGCTAACAAACCTCATAGGGAAAATGTTTAATTTTATTTGATTCGTCATTGACTCGAGTTTGCAAACCAATGACTTGAAATGACTCGACAGCTTTTGTGACTCGGCTCTGAAACGTCCAAGTCATGAGTCGACATTAACTCGACTCAAAAATTTTTGACATAAATCTGACTCGAAGGGCTTGTGACTCTGACTCTGCCCGTGGCTCGACAAATATGACTCAGCCACACCTAATTGTGTGTCAGTGTGGCCGAAAACAAAATGTGAAATTTTACGGAATATCCAGACGTGATGATCAAAGCAATACTGAGGTTGAAAACAAGAAATTGACTCTGCTCAAAACTCACCGAAACTGACGATAAAATACTACATAGAAACATTGATCTTGCTCACAGACTGGGTAAATCTTAAAAGAAGCAAGACATCCAACTTTACTGTTTGGTTTGTCCTGAGAAGAAATAGAAATTACAATATGCTTAAAAGGAAAGAAAGTAAAAGATAGAGTTTTAGTCAACCTTACCACTGAATGTGCTTTCATCAATGAAAACCTTACCAAATAAAATAAGTCCTTTTTTGATTGGCTAATGAAAAAAGCAAAAGAATTTGACTGGAAATTAGTATGGATATTCAAAGGAAAAATTAACCTCAGATAAAACAATGGCAATAAAGCCATTACTATCCACAGGGAAAAAGATCTTGCACATATCATAAAGTCAATGCTAAAATTGTCGGTGGTACGGCTGTACTTGATTAATCTTCTTCCATATGTACCAGTTAAAACTTTGTTCCTTCAATTTGATAAATTTAGTTGTTTGCATCATGTTTACATTATTTGCCTGATGTGTCGTACTCAATTGATTTATTTCATGGTTCTGTAAATAACTTCCAATATCCCCAACTGATTTCACTGTACGTAGTGTTCGGCATGCCGTAAATGTATCCCTCCAACTAATAATTTCCCATGCTTCTTAACCAGCAAAAGCCTATACCTACATCATTTGTTTGTTCCGCCCGCATTTCCTCAACATTGCATTGTTTTTATTTTGCCAACAGACTTTTACAGTCGTTTCATATTTGATAGCACTGACCTATCTGATTGTATCTTTCCCATGTGACCCATTACCTCATAATCTCCAAAACAAACATTTAACTTCAAGTGAAACTGGAAAAGTGCTTCATACACGACAGCAAAAAAATAAAAATATTTGCACATTCAATTAAACTTGTATCTTTGGGCTACATTTGCAAAACCCGATCCCTTTCGCTACTCAAATTGCGAGGGCATGCAACAAAACGTAAACACAATTTATTTTCCAATAACACTTTTGTGAGGAGAATGCTTTTGGCAATATGGATCTCTGCAACTTTTGCGAAAAGGCACCTGCTCAATCGTCAGATGGTCTTCGGAACGGTTTCGCTTTTTTTTGCGGTGTTGGCATAATGACAACTTCGAGTTAAAAGCCAGTACAAAAATCACATCAAGTTTCAATGTGACGAAACCGGGGTTTCCCATTTCGATGTCGCCATTTTATAAAGCCAAGCAGAGAGCGTCATATTGAACAGTTCCGTAAAGCTAGCACCACAAGATAGACTAGTGCTACCGTACGGCCAGACACAGCCACATGTTTTGATGTACTTCATCAGTGGTTCTTAACCGGGGGTCGAGCACCCCTAGGAGGGCGTCAATAAATTTTTAGGGTACGCGAGCCCGTAAGAGTTGTGCAACATCGATGGTTTGATCAACAAATTTACTAATAAATACATTAGCTTTTATAACTGATTTATAGCCAGGGGACTTGAAACAAAGAAGGATTTAAGGGATACGTGGTAAGGAAATGGGAACCACTGTACCACATGAATAGGCTCTCGTACATCGCCATGGTCAAGCATCGCAGAGATATTGCGCCGGTGCTTTGTCTGAGTGGGTCTGGTGTGCGTAAACTGCTCAGTTGGATACAAGTCATTCAAAGCTTTAAAGTCTTTAAATTTTGTAGATCATTGATTCAAACTGGTGCGCATCCGACGAAGAAAACGAGTTCGCCACCACGAGTGAATCATTGCAAGCTCCGTGAAGTAACCTGTGGTGCAAGCAACAGCAGCCTATGCATTAATCGCACCGCTGTATGTGACGGAAAAGTACAATGTCCCAATAAGGACGATGAAAGGTCTGGTAACACTTATCAAAATCAGTTGAAAGTATTGATGAAATTCGCGCTCGTTGAACGTGAAATCGTCAGAGCGTTCTAATGATGAGAAAAGTTACTGAGTCGAAGAGCGTTGCAAGTAAATATCTTTCATATTTTTAATTCACGTTGTTGTCTTTAAAAATTTCTGTGACGTTGAGGACTAGTTTTAGTGACAGTGCATATGCAAACCGTAACTATTAGAGAACGATTTCTTTGTGAAAATCGCATTAAAAGTAGTTATTAAGGTTTTTGCAAAAAATTACAGTTTTTGCTCTTCGGGATTTAGATACGATTTTTGCCGTGGAACAATACCTTGTGCATCGGCTGGAAAGCAAGACATTGGTAATAAATGCAGGTTAGTTTGTTTTGTTCCTGGTTGTGATGCAAGCGAACTGAAATTAAGTGATATTAAAGTGTTGAATCTTGTTTGCATTTTGACAAAAGAAGTTCGTTACGCGCTTTGGATGCAAATGTAAATATGTTACTTGAAAGGTTGTGCATATTTTCAGGGACAAAATAATTTTTTGCTTGATCGGTAGACATGAATTAAGTCGAGAGAGACTGAAACAATAAAGCTCACTTTGACCTACATTGGAAGATTGTGTTAATGCAAAAGCTGGTCGTAGTTATACAAAGATAAGCGCTAGATGGTCTTATTAGATCTTAAAAGGAGACCCGAGATATTGTCATAGATTGCGTTCGTCTCAAGTCTGTCAAGGCCGGTTTACTTGCCAATTACAGATGATTAATGAAACACAAAAGGCGTTGCCAACGACGCTTTCCCCACCAACCACCGAATTTGGAGAAGCAGACACGATGTGAGGAGTTTTACAATATTATCCTTAATTTTCTTCACCAAAATGTATGCGCGTATGTCATAGTAACGCTTCAGCACGATGCTAGTTTAGAGCTACATATCCAGTTCTAAAGACTGTTTCCAAAAAGCATTCCGAAGTAACTGGGTAGTAATTGCTTTGCACACCATAAAAAAGGTAAGGCTAGTTCGAGATAGAAGAAAAGTTAATACATGGAATCAGGGCCGTGGGAACCGCCCCCCGCACCCCCCGGCCGGGGGGGGCCCCAGCCATGTCT
>JGI24021J15306_10010365_pt1 | contig 11558 bp, 7 predicted proteins | sample Ectturendosymbi1_FD_15306 | JGI IMG/M metagenome (IMG submission 15306)
GTTGGGCCCTAGGCCAGGCAACATGAGCCAAAATGACCCTAAAACTACTTCACTTATGACGTCAGTCACAAAAAATCAGCAACCCCCAACCAAAAAATTTTTTTTCGAGTGCAATCTATTAGACTGGCCAATCTGTTTGAGCTCTTGAACAGCTCTCTAGTGCAATCGGCGGAGGAGCTAAGGCATTGGTAAAGCAACCGAAAACTGCTGTTTTTTAGGCCGAAATCGAAGTACGAATATATTGTACGCCGGCTCTCAAAGTGTTAATTAAGTCTTCTGCCACATTACCTTCAAATGGAGTCTTAAGGTAAATATCTGTCTAATAAAGCAACATTCAATCATAATAACACCGGCTGAAAATACATGAAATATAATATGATTTACCATACCAAATTATCGTGGATTCAACTCTATAGTTTTTTCCAAAAGACTAAGAGTTTTTTCAAATAGCATGAAAACACAAGTGACAAAACCAAGCAGAGAACAGACAGGAAATTCAAATTTAGGTACAAGCCAGAAGAAAAGGATAGCAATCACAGATTTTACAGAGGTTTGATTATTAAGATCTTGTAACACTAACAATACAATTCTGAACAACAATTAAAGGAACATGTCATGGATAAGCATGTGAACATAGGGATGAAACCAGGGTTGAGAAAAACCTGTTTTTTTTTCAAAAGAACCCAACCCACCCAGGTTTTTCTGTTGTTTTCAAACATTTTTTTTTTTTTTTAAAGAAACAAGATTTTGTTTTTTTTTTTGAGGAAAACGGAAAATCCTATTCTGAATTATTTTATGGCATCATGCAATATCACCATTTTCAGAATCACACAATAATAACTTGTTATACCTATTATGGCATTCAAAATTGAGGGTAAAGAGATGTACCCCATCTTTGTTTTCACGAAGTGTTGTTGGTCAGTTCACTCCTAAGTGGTAAGGCTTGGCAAGCATGCGCGAAGCAAACAGAAAAACCATTCCTGCACAAACTCTGCAGTTTCATGGCAAGTTTATGTGCATGTCCTACTAGTTCAGCATCTGTAGTGTTTTTTTCAACATATGATTTGGTATGGTCCAAAATCAGGACAAGTTTAGATGCAGAGAAGGCAGAAAAATTGGTTAAAATATACCAATTGTGCAGAGCTGAAGAAGATAACCATTAGAATTTACTAAAATTTGATTTATTCTTCTCTTTTTTAAGTCCTTCAAATTTTGTTGCTGTTCAGTTTGTTTGATTAAAAAANATTTATAGTTAACTGTACAAGTGTCCTGCTTATTTTATTTTTTATTTCTCAGTCGATTTTTCAAAGGAAAAGTAAAGAGTGGGTTTTTTTTGGTGGGTTTTATTGTTTTTTTAAGTGGGTTTTGAAAAAAAACAGNTTTTTTTGCAACAACCTCGAATGAAACCGAAGTACGCCTACTGCTTNGTGCCTATGGAAGTGGAACAAGCACATTTTCTGTTGTGGATGAGTTTTACTATAATGCAACTATACAAGATCGTTTTTTCAATATAAAAAATTCAAATTTTTTCAAAGTGCTTCAAATTTCACCTTTACAAGTTAATAATTCAAATGATAATTTCATTAATACATTGAATAGTTACGAACTTTCAGTACAGCTGGACACATTTATGGCCTTGATTAGAAATCACCCATATGCCTTTGACCAACAATGCACATCATCAAGAATTTTTATCTGCCTGATGATTTTCACAAATCTTATTTTTCTACCATTGCATATTGATTTTGCATGATTTACCTAATAATGTGACCAAGTATTTTTGTACTTTGAGTTTGAATATGACATGCACCATGTAGCTGAACCAAACACTTGCTGTACAATTTCTACCTAACTTTCAAAATGCAGGCATTTCCTATTATAGTTAACAACTACAATCCAGCAATCCAACCAAAATGTTTATTTGTAGTATTTTATGCATGACACCAAAATCAAATAAAGTGAGGTACATCTTTAATGTGACAGCCAAGAGAGAATTCACACAACACCATGATTTTGAGAAAACCATAGACAAGAAAGCCCATATTAATGCTGTAGGCTAGCTATGTACAAGCTAAATGATCTTGGCTGAAATGTCTGTGACAGGAACCTTATTTCTTGCAAGCTGCATAGTGACAGCATATACTACATTGTATATGCATAATTAAGTTTTATTGAATAACTGTGTGGTACCCTTAAAATTATCTGATGAATTACTGAGTCATGCACAAACATAGATGAGCGATGTACATTCAAGGTGAGAGAAGTATGTTGCAATGGAGGTTATAAAGTAGAAAGCCATGCAGCAATCATAACATTATAGATCATAAACATGTAGTGGACAAGAAAAAAACAATTTTTATCAACACAGATCATAAAAAAGCACCCAGTTACCCATTGGCCAGTATTTAGTACAACAGTCACAAGTATGTCCCACAGGAATCTAAGTAGGCCTACCCTACATCTGAATAAGGTTGAAGAGACAAGAAACAAACATTTTTTCACTTTTTTTAGTTTCGTCAGGTGTCCTGGAAGACTTATCAGTCTTGCAACCAGGAGCACAACACATATTCACTATACTCCAATTTGATACACATTTACCTGAATAATGTGCATTAAAAGTGTAAATGTTCAAACATAGACATTCAACAGAATGTCACCATGTGGTAACAAATATGAAATCAATGTGAATATTTTTTTTCTTTTCAGTTGATTTTATGTAATGAAGTTAACATTACCAAAAATATTTATATGAAACAAAAGTCAACAGGAACCCATAAAACAACAACAGCAGGTACACAAGAAATTACAGACCTTGAGACACATTTATGCAAAGCATCAGATACAAAAAGAAATTAGAAAAGCAAGCAGAGCACCCCAAAAGTCTAAAATAGCAAATGAAGGGGGCCCATTGCAAACATGAAGAAAATAATCCCATCACATTTCAGTTGAACAACATATAATATATTGCAGAAACATAACTGTTAAATCATATAGGCCCACATAATAATAATTTACATAACACAGATGATGGTGGGCCAGCCATGGATGAAGAATTGAGGCATGTAGAGATGAGCAGGTGAATCGTGCGCAGATGAGATTGAGAAAAGTAACCAACAATATACGAGGGTTATAAAGTGGAAAGCAGTGCGATAAACACAACATTATCTGAACAAAAGCAAGAGCAAAGACAGTGTTATCTGCAAAAATCATGAAGATATAATACAATTACCCATGGACCATGATGGAGTGCCATCGTTGCATATACTGTATGTCCTGAATATGAATAGGCAGAGGTAGAGACAGAACATGAAAAGGTTTGGCAGCAAACAATAACCCAGTATGTGTTGGGTATATGAAAAACAAAATAAGGGTTAGCTGAAGACTGGAGTATTTTGTTCTAGAAAAGATGTTTTGTTCATACTGTCATTACTTATGACATATATCCACCTACTGCACAACTAATATTTGTTTCATGAAATTGGCACCATAATTAAGCTTTTTAGAATTGTGGGCCTAGGATTATGAGATGACTACAATTTGGTTGAAACCAAGACCTCCATTGGAATTGGACCTCCATTGAATGAATTTACACACTCTTGCCTTGAACAGTTACAGTATCTTGTAGTTCAGGGGTGGCCAAGTCGATCGCCGAGTGTCAGTTGGTCGATCGTGCCTGATTTTGCATTGAATTGACAAGATACCTAAAAAAACGCTTTTCAATCAATATTACACAACGTACGTAAAAATTATCCATCAGTTGGTTGGTCACGTATATTCTTTGGTGCCTCTTGTGATGGCTGACCATAGGCTAGCAAAGCAGATGCCGCGAAGGTGTTGTGATATGTTTTCCTATTATTGTGTGACAATCATGATTTAGCTGTAACAGACGCTTTGCCTTTAATCTGTGCACCACTTACTAAGGCGACCGTACACTGTATTTGCACGTGCAATACCCAACTTTGTCATTTTGCACTTGTGACTTTATTACCGACCAGTCGATCGCAAGTTAGCAATACATTTTTTAGTCGAAGACAAGTTGGCCACCCCTAGTGTAGTTAATAATTTTGCAACTGACAAGCTGTTAGTTACAGTCATCTTAGGCATTTACATTAATTACGTATCTCATTCTCAGCTAAGTGGCACATTATTATGGATGTGTAAAGTACTGTACTGGGATCTTGCATTTTCATACTGTATTAGGAACTTACATTGGTTCATATTTCAAAAGCAAGTACACACTGAGGTGATAACGTTACTGTAGGGCTAGGCAACTTAGTCACTGTAGCCTACCACTGTATGCTGGTAATTGGTAATATCATCACTGACTACAGTACTAGCCTATTACAGTCTGCTGGTATTTTTGAAACTACACTTTACAGTAGCCCATGTCAGGTATAACTCTATTGGCAATAGTCCAGGCCAATCATTTCAATACCCGTACAAACATTACTACTGCTCATCCTGAAATGTTGTGCAAATGCATAAAAACACCACCTTCCTGAATTATACCACGGAGTACATCAACACTGTCCTTGCTCAAGCTGAGATTTGGGCTGAGCTTGGTTGAGCAGTTCCCTTCAGAGCATAAAATTTTTTTGGCTGAGACGGGCTGGCACAGGTATGGGCTGAGCAGCGTGTGGAAATTTTGTCATAATAGAACAAACCAGTTTTCAAGCTTAGCTCAGCTTTCCTCAGCCCTAGTGTAAACCAGCCTTATGTGTTTTCCCAAACAGCCAAGACCACTTGAAAAATCATCTGGATAGCNTATATATGGAAATCTAAGAAGTATGTTGCTGAAATAAATATTGTTTCTGATGAACTGAACTTGAAGGTCAACATGTTGTAAATGATTGAAGAAGTAGTTGAACATGTTTGGTGCTGGTGTACCATACATTTGTACTTTGAAATCACACATTGAGCATGTGTTTTCGTGCTATTTTTCCACCGCTTCGTGACTCCATAACTCACCAGACGATTGTGCTATAGAGCTGTTCAAACACTTAAAAAAGATGTGGCAAGTCTGCAATGAAAAACATTTTGGTTTTGGGTTTCAGTTTTTTTGTGAGTGATGTCGTAAGTGGGTAGGTTTTTGGCCATTTTGGCTCAGGTTACCTGAACCTGGGCCCAACAGCAAGAGGAAGTCTTTCACTCAAGTTTGTATTGGAAACTAGGCTAGTATTGGAAACTAGGCTAGAATCTAAGTCTTTTCAGGCTTTGATTGGCTGTTTGGTGTTTCTGGTTCAAAAGTTATGGCCTAAAAAAACAAATTTATTAATTATCAAATTAGGGGATCTATTTTGTTGTTTTTACGCCATCACTTTGAACCTGGAACTGTAGAAAGTCAATCAAAGCCTCAAAAGACTTGGATTGTAGCCTAGTTTCCAACACAAGCTTGAGCGAATAGTTCCATCTAGCAGTTTGGGCCTAGGGCCAGGTAGCCTGAGCCAAAATGGCCAAAAACCTACCCCACTGTGACATCGCTCACAAGAAAACCGAAACCCAAAACCAAACAATTTTTTTGCATTGCTGACTCAAAGACTTGCCAAGTCTTTTGAGGGTTTGAACAGCTCTGTAGCACAATGTGCAGACAAGTTACGCAGTTGCTAAGGCAGCTGAAAACTGGGGATTTTGCTCAACATTACTGGCAGCTAAGGTGTTAAGAACTAGGCTGCATTGACTCACTTTAGTATGTGACTTGTCTGATAAAAACAGGTAATGGTAGGCTGTTGCTTCTTTAATTAAAGTTTTTCGGTGTGTGAAGCTTTAGCTGCTCAGTGACACAAAAGATTGCATCATTCTGCATTATGGCAAGTGGAGCAAGTAGGCCACCAGGATGGACTCCGAAAAATGATTGGGAGCCTGCTGTTACAGGTTCCAAATTTTGTTATTTCTTTGTGTTTAATTATACTTGGAAATGATGATGACTTACATACTTCAAAGCACTTAGTTTTTTCTTGCTGATGTTATTGCTTAATTTTTTAGATATCAATAACCACAATGATGGTGACAATATTGACAAGGAATCTGAACTCCAACAAGATTCTATGGTGAGTCTAACTGTTAAGTGTTGTTGACAAATGCTGGTAAGTACCATCAGTGACCATTAGTGAATTTTAGAAAAACTCAGTATAGCACAAAGCACTGATCTGGTTTTATTATGCTGAAAAAGATTAAGTCAATTTGGTCATAAGGTCTGACAAGGTAGCTTCATGAATGCTGGTACAATGAGTTTTAATAATATTATGGGACAACTGACTGAAATGTCTCAGTGAAAAGAGAAACCTAGGCCATGATTATATGAGTTTATTGATAATCCTTCTCTATGGCAGGCCTGCCCAACCTTTTTAGTGTTGCGAGCCACTTTCACAAGAGGAAATTTATTGCGNGCCACAAACGCTTTTTGTGGCATAACAATAAGCTATTGTGATGTAACAAATACCTTGATTTTGGTAAGTTTTATGCGATAACACGAGGTGATAATGAGTCGTATAGTTGCACGCAGTGTTGCCAGCTTGTATGGATGTAAACCAGATCTAAAAAATTGACATATTTTTGAAGTGTTATACAAGTTTTTGGGTGGTAGGCCCATAACAGAAACAACAGGTATAATTTTGGTGTTTTGATGGAAAATATACTTGAGCCTATAAAAAATAGTAAAAATTTAAAAAGTCTGCTTACAAACAACTTATTACATCGCGGGCCACTTAAAACAACCTCGGGGACTGTGGGTTGGGCAGCCTTGCTCTATGGGTTGGCTCAGCTTTTGAGTCATTTGTGTGAAGTACATGTCACTTTAAAATTGTAAGGAGCAGTTTTGAAACCTTACCTGTGACCGCATCATAGCATAAATTGTGACATTGCAAGTGTACAAGTTTTTGGTAAAGTTTGATGTTATATTTTTTGAGTTCTGAGTTTTATGCTTAGCTTGTGCTTTGAAGTTTTTTGTAAGTTTTGTGTAATAAAAATTGTTTGCAATATGCATAAACTTATGAAGCACTGCATTGCATTATGTATTGACTGATGAACCAATAGTAACCTATTTGTGTCAATAAATTAAAAACCTCAGCTTTTGATGTCCTACACTCGAGTACATTTGACAAGAAAGATCGGAACTGTTTGTCAGATCAGGTGAAGATAATGCATCGAACAGGCACTCCGGCTTTGGTGTGTCCCCACTAGCATGTCTACATGCAGGCATGCCAATCGCTTCACAGGTTTTCTGTGGATTGAGCTATATGTTGGCCTGTACCACTTAACCTGTTAACGAACTTGTATGGTGCGAAATTGCCAATTAAGCCCTGTAAATCCACAGAATACCTGCTGGTAAGTTTCAAACAGTTCAGAGAAATACACACAAAAGTGATATTTTGTGAGTTTTTTAATGATTCTGGTGCAAGGATCAATTATGTTTATCAGTGGGTACCCGGTTACATTGTGTTGTCTTTACTGCTTTGTCATGGCTATGCAGCGTAGTTATATTTTATACTGGAGTGAAATAAAGTAAGTTGATTAGGTAACTGATAATGCATCCCTTTCTGTGTAACCTGGTTGCCTCACTGATGTCAGTTCGAATCCATGAACAAAACAGTTTTTTAAGCTTGCAATTGAAGTTTTTTCAATTAACATAATTTATACATTCTAAACACTGCAAGCTGTTTTTGACCTCCTGAAATGAATTAATCCTTGTAAAACCTCTGAACTGTTCTTATTTATTGATAAAATTGCATATGTGTTTAAGGTTCTTGCAGCTACAACCTAAAAGCATGGTTTAACAAAATGTAGTGGGTGTAGCTGTATATTGGATGTTCAAGTTGTGCAGACAGTTCATGAGCACAGGAGTGGCATTACAGTTGAGTACAGACAATACTCATTGCCAGTTGTGCAACTCTCTGAAAATGGTGTTGGCACAAGAGAAAAAATGGCTGATCTTGGTCATGGCAAGAAATGTAATTCATAATAAAATAAAAAATAAATAACTAAAAAACTTTTTCTTTTTGGCAATCCTTGTATTGTGCTGTTACAACCAGGGTTGCGGAGTCGGAGGTAAAATATCTGACTCCAACCTTTCCAAATTTCCGACTCCATCCTTTACAAAATTTCTGACTCTTTAATGTGAAGTGAATGAAGTTCGGCTGTCAAATATTTTGTAGGAACTAACACTCAATGGAAGTCATGGACAGACTTCCGGAGTCGGCTGAAAATCCGACTCCGACTCCCAGTGTTGTTTGAAATCTGACTCCACCCAAAAGCCTCCAACTCCACAACCCTGGTTACAAGCAACTTCATTGAATGGGTTACAGCTGCGTTACTTTCACTGTAAGCTGCAAATAACATGATACTGTACTTGATGCCAAGAGATTCAACAGTAAATACTGTATTACTTAAGGATCATTCTAATACCCAAAGTGTCCAAGAATTTTTCTCGAAGTTGTAAAATACCCACTTTTTGTTCACTGCCCTTGGTAGAAATATTCCTGAATTTGCAGTTGGTCCTTGTGATTGTGAATGCGGAGCGTATAGTTAAAATTTTGCGTAGCTTTCTTCAAAGCCAAAGATGCCTTAATTGTGATTTTGTTTATGGCCAAACACTTCAGCAAAAGAAATGAAGTATTTGTATGAAAATGCTGCTTTTGATTTAAAAACTGATTTCTCCCTCATACCTTTTGTTTAAAATATTTAAATTTGAAAACTGGCATTTTTTATGTTCAAATTTGTAAAGTGCCATAAGTGGTTCATATGCACTTGGCACATTCCAGTGGAATTTTGGTGCCTACCTAATCCGTTTCACTGGCATGTGTACTGATTGTACTTCACTGTATTGCCATGCTGGAGTGCATTCATTGTCATTTTGTTGCAGTTGCATAACTGAATATTTCTTGGCAGGCTAATGATCAACAGCAGCAGCACTCACACAGCAGCAGTGGATCAGAGGTATGCAAGCATATTAATAGTAGGCTGGCACAAAACTATGTTGTTATATCGTCTTTGCTGCAGGTGACTTTGAATCGGACCTTATGGATTTACACAAATGTCTTGTAGATTCGTGTATGGATTTTGATGTTTATCAGCCTGATTTCTATGGTTTTGTACAATGCAAATACCATTTCCTATATACTGTATATATCAAAAGTGGTGTTCACAGTGACAATTGCCAAAGTAATAGGTGATTTGTCTTGGTTTGTTATGCCATAATTAGCCATTTTTAAACAAATTATGTTTCAGACGTAGAATCGTGGTTTATTTTCAATTGGGAAGCCAGGTGGCTCTCTTCAGAAAGATTTTTTGCTTTCTAGATTGATACAAATTTTGTGTTAAAGGAAATCGATGAGGATCAATCATCGGGTGTGAAAGTAAAAGCAAAGAGAATCAAACGAGAGAATTATCGGAAGTAAGTTTCTACATAAGGCTATTGTTAAGAGCTTATGCAGTCTTGAAATTAAGAAACCCTCATTTGGAAATCATGCGAAATAGCTTGGCCACTTTACAGTCATCTAGATATTTTCATCAAATCGAACAGTTTAGCATAAAACTTCGAATATCTATTAATAAGCTGTGTAAGCATTAGCAAATTATTTGTCAAGTGCTCTGCAGTTTGTTCTTGCGGTGTTGCCTGGTGACGAATGGATTAGTATTTTTGGCTGCGATATTATGATAAAAATGTCTTATTTATGCCAAGTCGAGCGGGCCCATACTTGTTAGTTTGATTTATTGTCACAACCAGACTTTTTTTTATCTGTTTTTATTCATTCGTGTTGTAAAAAATGATCTCAATCCGTTGTGAGCTTCTGAAAATATCTAGTCGCTATCTCCTAATTTAGCTCTGCCCATCTCCACCGTGGTTGCATATCTGCATCTGCATAGATTACCGTGGTTTCTAACCTGTGTTTGTCTCGACCTTGACTTCACACATCCTGCTATCAAGCACCGCTGATTCTATATTTCAATGCAAACATTTGTCATTGCGATCTTTTACAGTTTCGCAATACTTGTTCGTTCGAGTTGTCGTGCATTCACTTCATTCTTTACACATGCATTATGCCAGTGTTTTTCCACCTTTTTACTCCAGCGGAACCTTCCACAAATGTTTGCGTTGCTCATGGAACCCTATGCAATGGTCCAAGTGTATATCACTATTTATGAGTTATTTTCATAATGCGGGTACGTTTACGCATTTTTGGGCGAGGTCGCCGGGCCCTATTCGCCAACCAAAACAAGCCAGTTTTTGGCTCAAGGTTTTATTGGAAGCTAGTCTATAATATGAGTCTTTAGAGTCCTTGGTTGGCTTTCTAGCGTTTCTGGTTCAAACGTTATGGCCAAAACATAAACTTGGATAAAAAAACAGAAAATATTTTTTTACCCAATTTTTTTTTTTTTTGGAAAAACATAATGGGAAATAGCATGTTTAATGACATTTAGTCGTGTAGTGCAAACCAGACAATGTCTGAAACGAAGGGCACAATTTTCTAATTTCACCGAGTTTAAAACACGCAAGGAAACAGACAAGAAATGTGTTAGACTTAGAGACTGATGCCTTCTGCACTTAAAAAGTCCAGAATAAAAGTTAACATTCCTACCAAATCTACCATTTCATGATTATTAGCAGTAGCCTAATATAATTTTTGTATTTGCGATGCAGTTAGTAGAAACCCTGTTGAACGTAATTTGTTTTGAATAAGCCAACGTTACTCTGAATAAACCGTTGGTATTTGGTACAAGCTAATCTCGCTGTAATAACGCTTTTGACCAACTAGCATGATCTAGTCACTCAACATTTGGAAGTCTGAAATTTTTAGACTACTTTGTTTCAGCTGGCTAAGGAAGTTCTCATTTTGATGCGTAGCTACAGCTGGTTACGGCTGTGGTTCTTAACCTATTTTACATAGCTTACCCTTTCATCAAACACAGATTAACCCCAATACACTCAATGGTGCTCATTATTGAAAATACGAGATTAAAAAACTCATACAGTTCAGAATGTTTTATGAAAATTTACATTGGCTGCAATTTATGGTTCAGTAAATTTACCCCCTTGGAAGATGAAATTTACCTCCAGCGGTAAATGTACCCCAGACTAAGAACCACTGACGGCATATACTGTTTAGATGTGTGATGACAGTATGCCTAGCATGACAGAGTAAGACTACTGAGCTTAGTTTTTTCAATTATCTTTTTGCCTGCAACGTTTGTGGAAGCCCCAAGATCGAAAGCAACGTTGAGGAATTATCGTTAAGAAACACATAACCAAACCTCTGCCTAATGCCTTTCTAACACAACTTCAACCCGTAAAAGAAGAAACAACGAAAACCAATAATTGAAGTGAAATCATGTTGAAAAAGTTGCATGTCGAACATTTTAATCCCCCCTAATGGTAATGGTCCAAGTACCTCGAGGCTTAGCTTACTTTCTTCTGGGAGGCTTCTGGCTAGTGGTTGCCTTTTCGAAAGAAACAAGGATTATACGTTAGCGTGTCTTTTACGCAGGTCTCATGGTGGCGGAGCTCCGACAACGAGTCGGACAGCCACTTGGCACAGTCGTAGCTGAAGCTACCTATAGATGAC
>JGI24021J15306_10010366_pt1 | contig 11557 bp, 6 predicted proteins | sample Ectturendosymbi1_FD_15306 | JGI IMG/M metagenome (IMG submission 15306)
GTTCCGCAAACCACATCCCAGGTTTGTGAGGGACCACAACGAAGAAGGTGCAAGGACGTTTTTCATACATTTATTGAGATTCTTCTCTGTAACGTAAGTAACAAACTAAACGGCACGCGCAATTTCAACGCATATCATGGAGGATGACGGAGAAAAACGTTAACTAGTGACACCAGTCGAAGAACTAAATGGCGAACTGATACGAGACTGTTGTTTCCACAAAGTGTATATTACAACCAGGTTTATTAACTTTGGTTAAGCAGCGTTTATCAGTGGCCTTATGACCCAAACATGTTCAACTTTAACACCCACGAACTGGATGACCTTATCCAGAAAAGCACTTTGGCTTTATCTGCAAAATGGCGTCATTTCAAGCCTCTGACAAGTGCCTCCGAGACAAAATATGATTTGGCAAGATGATGGAAAATTGTTGTGTACTATCTGTGCCCGGAATGCCCCGACCGTCCAACATATCACTGCAACGTTTCGCGTCGCTGACTACGCGTCAGAATTCGAGTCAGAAGGTGACAATTTCATTGGCGAGCTCAGCAGTCTGTCAGCGGCAATTCAAAAGCAAACCCAGGCAGATTTTTGAGAGCGGGGCGCATTCATATCCACCTAGCGAATGGCGACAGTGTTAGGTAATTGAGGGTTGGGCAAAATCAAACATCGCAAGGTTTAGGTACAGTGCGCTGTAAGTGAAGCGCGCTTGGCAGCAAATTACCATCTTTTATATCAAGGTCTTTACTCCAATTTCATCTCTGACTCAATATTCTTTCAGGTCATTACAAACGTAGTGTTTCGCCCGCCATTGATTGAGATCTTAAATTGGCCCTAGCTAATTATTGTACACTTGGCGTCATGGTTATTGCAGTGGGAAAACATCCTATACAATCACGCATTTTATCGGCAATCACTCTAGTTTAGACATGCCTTCAGTTTTCAACGAAGAAGAATCACTGAACAAGATTTGTGTGTAATGGAAGGCAGAAAACAGTGAGCAAAATAAACGCAGAAACCAGTAGTTTGGTAAGTGCTTAAAAGGGTGATTGCAAATTTAGTGCGACTACATTTTCAAATCTGTCTTTAGATGGCGCACGTTATCCCTGTCGTACACCTAATCACATTCGGTTTGTTTCTTAGACACTATTTTTCGCGTGTAAAAGTGGAGGGCGTAGGGATGCATTTCGGTCCGAAGATCACAATCATTTCTGTTAGATTTTACAGTTACCTTTGTCACGTCGTAAAACACGTTTTGATGAACGTGGAGCCGACCGAGCGAGACGGAGCCTGTACATTTATTATAAGTGTGAGCGTGCGAAATTTTGTAATGGACAAATCAATATCTCAAGCTGTTGTTGCTGCACTCCAACGCGTTCGACTGGCATCGACAATTCGACACTGCGTCGATTGGGAGACACGAGGCAGACCGGGGCTTCTTCACAATTACAAGTGAGTTTTTTTAAAGTCTTGGACGACGATCAATGAAGAAATGAAACGAGAGAAGCGGTAAATTTGACTGCTATTACTTTGCTGAAGAGTTGTGCTTGGGGATCAAAAAAGTCGAGTTTGTGCAGTGTCTGCTACATTGCAGTTTGTATAAAAATGACATGCTCGGCTGCGAACTGTAGGCAAGGTCCGGTTTCGCTCAAAAACACCAAAGGACATGTGTTAAAGTGGAAATAATGCACGTCTTGGCACCATGAGCCACAAATCGCTTGCCTCTCCCCTGCAACCAACTGTATCTCGGAAAATATACGCCGGTTTGACGCAACTAGCTCCAACACGCCGTCCACAATCGGTTTAATGTCAACGGTTGATGTGGTTGATGAACGAGATCGACTGCGCATCTAACAATTGGCTCGAAGCGCGCGGCTGCGGACTTCTTGCAATGAAAAGAAAGATGACACGACCGTTGTTGTCGCATTGCGCTCCGCGCATACGTCACGCTTCTTTCCGCGGCGAAAAATCACCCTCCGCTTGTTTGCAGTTTCGGTCAAAAGAAAGACGACCGACTGCGGGAGTCACTGTTCGCACCGAATCGCTTAATTGGAGTATTCGTCCGGGAACAGTTCTGTACAACACGCCATGTTCGGAAAGAGCAATATTACTGCCAGTGACAAATGCGACGCTGGCAGTAACGTGACAAATGAGACGCTGGTAGTGACGTGACAAATGCGACGCTCGACAATAATGTTGCCATTTCCAAGCCCAGGCTTCTAGGAAAAAGTCCAACCGTTTATGAACCACAGTGCTCTCTGAACGCCAACGCAGACTCTAGCTAGATAACCGGTTGTTTCGAGAAAAGGTAGGATTTAGTAATGGAAGTTTAGGGACATCAAAAGCATTCTTGGCGATATCGCCTTTCCTCACGAGTCGTTTGTCACGTTTAAAATGCTGCTCATGGTGCTGCTGGCATCATCCACATAACCCGTGTTTTGAATCAGCCACTTGCAAGAAGTCGCGTTGCGCATGCGCATAGAGCAGCAACGACGTAACGGCCAAGATTACGCTATAAAGCTCTGACCAGCACTTCGCAATGAACAAAGACTTGTCAAAAATGTGTTTCTCGCTTCTCTTTCAGCTTCATCTTCCTTCGCAGCCGCAAATGATGAAGGTGTGTATTTTTTAAAAGCTGCCTTTAAAGCCTTCGGTTACGGGTCGATGGATGTCAAGGCAGCCACACCAACACTTGTACAAATCCAGCAAGAAAGAGGCAGCGACGCTTTTAGCTGCTGACATTATTTACTTGTTGCGCGGTCGCTCGGCGAAAGAAAATTGTTTGGATTCCCGGAGTGTTTCTGGGTTCAAACTGAACGCTGAAGCAAGAAACGCATGGCTGTCTCCAGTTGACAATGGCTTAGTGTGGACTGTTCCACGAGTCTGTTTGGTAAATTTGCGGGGAATTGATTTCTATCGTTTATCATTTGTCAATTAGTAGGTGGACGCGCTGTGCAGTGACAAAGACAAACGCGTAAATATTGATGGAGAAAGGCACTGATTTTGAAACAGCAAACAGCATTCAGAACCACTTCTGACTTCAGAAACAGCACATCAAAGGAGGTCGGCCACGAACGCCCACTGCTCGTGATCTTCTCATTTTTCAAAAACTCAATCTCGGAAAAGTGAAACTGTATAAATAAGCGCAGCTGGAAAGACTGCAATTTACAGTTTAACCCACAAGTCAGGCGCAGTTTACGTCCGTTTCATTTTAAATGGGCGATGGTTTTCCTGAAAATGATGTTAAGCCCGGTTTGCACAAGGCGGCCATTATGTGGAGAACGTGATGCACTTGAACAAGACATGCAAAAAAGCTTTGAGGCCTGGCAGGGAACGTTCAGCGTGAAAAACGAACCGAAAACTAAACACAGAAAAATTAAGCAGATCATAAATAGCTCTGCCATCAGTTGAACTAGCAGTTTTGAAAAAATTCTGAAGTGCTTCTTGCCAAGAAAATGTTTGGATAAAAATATGCACGTCTTATCTCATTTCGGGCCAACCAACATTTTCACACATGAGCGAACAAGAGAACGATTGGTTTAGTCATCGATGCGTGTCGCGACACTGGTGGGACCCGCGGTGAAGCTTCGCTTTGTGCCGACAAATAACATTAAGGTTTCAGTTCATAGTCGCAAACGCCTCGAAGAAAGCACGAACCTTGTTTTTCAGCTCTTTTTCTCTGGCGACTTTTTGCAGCAGTTCTTCGCGCTTGCGTTCAATTATTTCAATTAAGTGGTTGCATTGAGCCAGCGTTCGGGATTCCGCTTCGTTCGAACAACGCTGCGAAATAAGACACGCGATGAATAATGCAAGCGGAGGGCCTTTCTCGTGAGCTGGTGTTGCCAGGCAACGGTTTGTTTAATAATAACCGTTCCACGCTCACGGCAAAATGAGAATCGGCATGCTTGCATACCTGTTCCAGCATTTTTGCTACAAGGAGTTGCACACGACGGAGCAATTTTCCTGCAGTGTCTATAACAGCTCATAATTGAAAAAGTTGACTTTTTTGTTTCTTTGCAAGTGATGAAGGAGACAGTCGCTCACACTGACTCTGTTTCTACGAACATGGAGTGTATCGACGCGAATGTGACGTAAGCAAAGGTCGCATATGACAGCATCATGACGCTCAGGTCTTTCAGCGGATCCGAAGTTATCGGGGTCAAAAGGGAAAAACCGTGAAAAGCAGAATTCAGCGATCCGCCAACGATTCCGTTTTTTTCGTGCGGAACACGCACACGTGCAAGGCACGAACTAGGGCAGTTAACATGTAGAAGTGTCGCAGCATAAAACTCCGGAAACTTGGCGCAATTAAACTCAGACAAGGCGCGCATGAACTGGCAGTGAACAAACCACAGGCAGTTTTCATGTTTGCACGCGATTTTTCTACTAAACCACACTTCCTAAAAACTAAAAACTTTGCCTTATACCTATATTCCGTGCCAACCAGTGTGTATACATAACTAAGGGTTGCATTAGAGGTCCCATGGGTCACATCAGAAGTGACATGCAAGGATGCCGTAGCAGTTGGCGGGGACCAGTTGAAAAGGAGGAGAGTGCCAATTGTATACTAAAAATAGGCTGAGCCTTGCGGTGGGATTTTTGTGATAATGCTTATAGTGTTGTGCTTTAAACGCACTGTTACCCTGCTTAGCAAAATTTCATGCCTAAGAACTGTTTCCCGGGCAAGATAGAAATCGGGGCAGAAATCCATACAAAGCGAACGTCGCTTTAAATTTTTCCACAGAATTTTGATACAAGGAAAAAGCAACTGCAGGACGGTAGAGGTGCAATATTATTTGTGAGCGCAAAGAAATTTCTTTCAAACATCACATCACGTTTCACAACTTTTTCCAGAAGTATTCGTTTGTTTAGTGGAGATCTGCGATCAAAAATCTTATCAACGCCCCTTTTCCAGTACTTGATTATTTTTTAGAAATTTGAAAGCAACAAAGCATTTCAAAGTTTCCTAAATTTCAAACAATATTTGCCTACATTTCCACCCAGCTCTGGCACATTTTGACCACGCCGCATGCATCTTCTCACAAGTTTCAGTTTCAAGAGGACTATTGCCATTCCTGACCTGGCGCCTTCAACAGCTACGGTGACAACTTGCTAACATAGGGTTGTGCGCAAAACGTTGCAATAAATCTGTTCGATGTCAACATCGACAGAGAATAGAATCGCCATTTGTCCTGTTTGTAAATAAGTACTAATCTTGTCCAAAAGGTCAAAGGAACGACGTTCCGATGACCCCGGTCATATCATTCGTCACAAAGGGTCACGCACCACGTTGACAAGCAGGTCTTACAGACAAAACGTCGGGACGAAATTCAGCGAAAATGTTTGAATCTGTACCGGCACTGATGGTTTTAGTTCGCAAAAAAACACACGGAAAATCATTTGGAAGAAGATCCAACGAGGCGATTATCCTGTGCGAAGCCTTACGTCACTACAGAGCAAGCCTCACGTCACTCCAAGGAAGCCTTACGTCACTACAGCAAAGTATTACGTCACTACAGCGAAGCATTACGTCACCACAGAGCACGTTTCGTTCGTTTGCACACGGTCGAAAATGCAGCAACTTACTTCGATGTCTTCCTGCGTCACTCGCAAAGTCATGACCAGATCCTTGGCTTGCCGGGCTTTGTTCGACAGGGCGCTCATCTGCTGACTGAGCTGAGACTGTGAAACAAAATAAAGAAACAAATATTAAAACGATGCACTTCGGGCCTGAATTGCCATTGCGAGAAATACCACGGTTTGCAATACTAAAGCTTTGAATGATAAAAATCGTTCAGGTTAAATATAACTATTTTGCTAGTGTCATGAAGGATTGGTAGTCTAGGATAACTATGATCTGCAAGGTTTTCGGTGATGACAATGAAACGGGGGCAGGTGAATTTTCAAAAGTGAGTGTCCTACGAAAGAGTTCCGAATGTTGCGTCACAATATTGTCCTCTGACGACCACCCAACGTTTTTACATTCCATGTTCCTGCTCATTGTATGAGATGAATTGCGCAGAAAGAATAGGTTGCTGAAGATAGTTCGTGCCACAAAGAATAAGGCGCCTGTACAGGACACCCGACACCTTTGTGGACTTACGACACTACATCAGAACACGCTCGGTCCTCGAAGACAGCGTGCCAGCCATCTGCCAGCTAGGCTCCATTAACGGTTGTCTAACCTTTGATCGCTGACCGTTTATAAATCGCTCAAATCCACTTTAGGCCAGTGAATGTTTAAGAAAGTAAGCGTGCTTTGAATTAAGATAATAGAAGCTAAGCTTGCGATCGTTTGCAACGGTCACGGCTCAACAGTTTTTGCAAGTCCAAGTGTAAGTTTCAAAGACCAGCCAAACGGTTAAACGTTTGCAGCAACGGATTTTAAATCGCAAAAGATTTAACGTACAAGCGCAATTCACGTCAAATTCGTCTGTCAAACATGAAATCCGTGCCCATTTATAGAAATCAGACTCACGAGCATGGCGGGAGTTTGGAACTGTAAACACGTGACCGCATCCGCTGAGCTACAAGATACACTGCGGTGCTTCAACACTTACCCAGCTACATCCGCAGACTGGTATTTTTGTTTCAAAGCGCAAAACTCTATCAAATTGCTTCACAACTCCTAAATTTGTTACCTCAAATAAAAATGATATATCTTCTCCACAAAACTGCGGAACTCAGGATGTGGATCATTCCTCTAGAACAGTCGACAAACTGTAGGCTTCGGCCCAATTGTGGACCATTTACCACTTTTTATTGCGCTTCGCAACACTTTCTGTTGTGGTCCGCGTGGCATGTAAGAGCTACAGTCCTGAGTCGGTTGCGTGGGTTAAAACATAGGCTACTTAAACAAGTATAGAACATTGATTGTTTGATGTTCGAGCATTGTTTTTTGTCATGCGACTTATAACATTATCATAGCATTGTTATGTAACAGATACCTGAACANAACGTAAGTTTACAAAATTAGGCCTTACAAAATAAACATGGGCCTTCATCACGACTGAAAGGGCGGNTTCGGGCATCATAACGACAGTTTGCCAATCACTACTTCAGAAAGTTAACGCGGAAGTGGGTATGTGTTTTGGCTGTGGTTGAAGAGTGCAGATTGTGATTAGCAAAAAAGCTAGGGTGGGCAAACCATGCAAAACTCCCTTATAATGAACAGTCATGGGAGGCGAGACCATCGCGTCAATTTCCAGTAATAATGGGATGAAACCACGGTCCTGCTCCACTCAATCCTCGAATACGTACGCTACTACATCCAGCAATTACATTGCACTCATCGAAAGAAGGCCATGTCTAAACCTTGCTAACATTAGTTACAATCGCAAGTGGATTTAGGTCTTCAGTGACGCACACATGCCCAGGTATCCACAGGCAAACAGAAAGTTTTATTTTTAGGGCAAAAAAACACTTTCTTGTGAAAGACATTTCTCTCTGCGCTCCAACCTGCGAGCGGCTGTACAAGCGCAAGGCAGAAGACGAACAGGCGCAACCAGAGAAGCGCACAGGTTGCGAGCTGCACATCGTATGTGCTGCCCGGGGAATTGCTACGAAGCAGTGAACGATACTATTTGACGTGAACGATCGCGATGCACAACGGCGCAAATGAAGTTGAAGCGTGTTGAAAATCGATCTTTTCCAAACACAGCACGGGTTAATGAAGTTTGCGAAAACCGGGTGAAGAATCGCTAAACGAGCGAAACCAGCGCAGAGGAGGAATTTGGAGATGTTCGATACACGTTGCTTAAGACAAAAACAGAAGACAACGCTATGCGGAGAGCCCTTTCAAACCGTTAAATTTAGTTATGAACCAGAGCAGCATCGGGCGTTCGTTCCTTGACAGTTTTCCGGCACGTCGTTCAGCCAGCGCAGGTACAAGACATGTTGATTTAACTTTTTGTGCCACACGACCCAACCATAACAAGAGCATCATCGAATTTGAGAAGCAGCAGCCGTCGAACAATGGTCAGGACCGTTTACCACAGCGCGACAGTTCAAGCAATGAAACAGAAACCTCCCGCGTTCCGGGGCATGTACCAGTGCCCGGCCACCGTGTCACACCTCGGTCGTCAGTGTTGGCAACACACGTTTGTAGTGGGGCGACATATCATCCTGTTACGGCTCATGAGCGGCATAATTTCGCTTCGATCGGCTTTCGCGGGCCCGACTTTGTGCGGAAAAAGCNACCTCCACGACTGCTTTTTTGGCTTTGAAAGGCATCAGAGGATGATCGGTATTTCATCCAANCAAAGTGCTGCGGAAACTGTAGCAAATTATTCGGGGGGAAGGTNGAAACAGCATACGTTCACTGTTGTGACCAGAGTNNTTTGAGTCTGGAAGATTTTTTTAATGGTTTACTANAATACGAAAGAGTTTTCTGGTAATTTCAACTTTACTAAACTACTGAAAGTGAAAAAGNCAAAATGAACAAGTTACGTCTTTACTAGTGACTGCATATTTATTTTTGATGCCTCATCAATTTCTACTGAAATGATTTGACTTCCTGCTGAAAAACGTTCATGTGGTTTCCTAGAAAAAATGAGCGAACGCCTCCACAAAACAATCATCAGATTAAAGCACAGATATCGCTCTTGTGGTATAACCACAAATGAAGAAGCTGAAAAATAAACTAAACTACGTTGTTGCAACTCGTGGATAAGCTAGAANGAACTCTCGCCTGTGCTTCAATGCAATCGANAAGCATATCTTCGAAAACGGTAAACAGCCATTTGCATTTTGACGACTGCAGCCTCNNGAGAGTCGTTCAAAACTGCGACGAAGGGACGTCTGTCTCACNACCGGTGAGGAATTTTTAAGGTCATAAAACAAGTAGCGACATTTCTCAACTGTTCCGTGGGGTTTTACTGCAGGTCACAGGTCACCACCATGAGCACTACTGGAGCGAACAAAATGCAGAACAAATGCGAAATCGAAAACAACTGCCACTAGATCGATAGAAGAAGAGGACCAACCAAACAAAGCATCTGTGCTCATAAACCATACTGCGCATTGCAAATCTCAATTGAACTCTAGAAGGGAAACTACGCCACTAACATGTAACTTCTCCCGCTCAAAATCAAGGGAGAGTTGAACTTGTGCAGACTGATGTGGACGAGCGCTTACAACGGAAAGGTTTTTCGTAAGAAGGGGGTCTGTCGCAGGGCTTGTGCTTCGGGTTGAACCGGCTTAATGCAAACAAGACTCATTCTTCAGGGAGTCAGTTGCTGAGCGTTTTTTTCTAAGGCAAATGTTGGCAACTTTTTTTCCACTACAGACCGATTTAAGCCTGAAATTATGGACCGACCCTCAATAAAATGAAAAATGTTTTATGATGGAGATTTATCACAGCTCATAAATCAGGAATCCGTGACCCGTCAACACAATCCTCACGGACCGGCGCCAGCCGCGGCTCGGTCTTTGCCGACCACTGTGCAAAGGGACATTTGAAGGACTGCACCGGTAGTTTGATAAGGCTGTGAAAGAGTTTCTGCGAAACTTCAATCCTGTAAAACTGTTGTCAGTGTCGCGACAACACAGGCACAAACAAACAATCCAGAAAAAGGCATGAATTCTACTGCTGAATACATTGGAAAGACGATAGAACCTGATAATTTTATTTTTTTTTGTGCACCAACATCAAACATTCCAACTAAAGCACTTCACATTTTGAAATGATGAGGCTTACACTGCCGTTTTTATCAACATACACCTTCATTAATGATGCAGTTGCCCTTTAACATAATCATTTCCTGGCAAGTATTGCTAATGAGTCTCTAGTGCTCTTCTTTTCGCATTTGCTAAACATGAGGCAAAAAGAGCAGAGCACAAGACAAAAAACGTTGCAAATAACTTTTCTGCCACACCAAGGTGAAGAGCCGTGACGAAGAGAGGTACGATCTAATTCACGTTCGAAGCGGCGAAAATAATCGATAGCCTAATGCGATAAGGAACGCATTATCGTTTCATTTTTCACTTCGTCTGAACTCTTTTTTCTTTGCAAAACTGCCCTTGTCCACGGCATTTTCATTTGCACAAGCGTTTCGATCGTCAGCAACTACCAAGCGCTGACGTGCGAGGTTAAACCACGGTCACTGTGAGCTTAGCGCACCAGGGCCGTTCGCATGAGAGAGATCGAATTGCTGGGTTGCTCGCCCAGGAATTCTGACAACGGTTTGAAAAAGTTGGATACGCTCCAACGTCACACTGCTGGACAATTACAACTCAAATCTTAGAAATAAAGAAAAACATTACTGAGTGGCCTGGGTTACTTAGTAAGTGGGGGAGCGCTTTGCCATGGCGCTCAGCTTCACTGCCGCAAACAGCTGTACAGTCGGCTAAACACGAAACGCACAACTTGACGTTTTTACGCACGATCATACCCAACGCGGGGTGCAGCAGCACCACGACCAGCTTCCGCCGCTCTCGACGCGACTCAACCCAAGAACTCAACGTTGCCATTTACGAGGCACAGTGCCGGATTTACCTATAAGCTATATAGGCTTAAGCCTAGGGCCTCAAGATCCAAGGGAGGCCTCCAACAAACTGTGGTGCGCATAGGCTCAATGGCCGGTATATGATAATTTAGATTAAACTTCGTCAAAAATGTATGTCTCAATTATTATTCATGAAATTTAGTTTTATTCAACTTTCGTGGTGATAACGCCAGAGTCTTCCAACGAGTTTCCATGAATCTCTATACGACGGTTGATCAAGCCGCATGCCAACTATTGCGTCGCTCGATATACTCAAAGCACGTTGACTGCATCCTGCGTTTGCTGAATCGTACGGATTGTTACGTGTGACTATATCAAAAGAACTTGTGGCTGCTCATGTTTGAAATGCACCTGATCAGTGGTATAACTGACGGGTGGCAGGGGTGCGAACCGTTCCCCATGCCAAGCTAAATGTAAAAACCGGGCCCCTACCTAGCTTGTATTTTGGTATTTGTTATTTTTTTGGTTTCAGTAGATTGTTGTTTTTTTGCGTTTTTCGGAGTGTTTTCCGGTGACTTCGTTTTTTTTGTATAGCCATTCAATACCGGATTTGCTAATGTTTCTCAACTATTTTCTGAGTGTTAGCCAGTGGGCTATCTTCAGCTCAGTTTCCCATGGCTCAAACCTCTAGTTACATCACTGCATCTGATCAAAGCAAGGGTGCATTGCAGATAAGAGCTATGTGTAGGGCTAGCAGCAGTATCCTACAATAAGAGCATAATTGTTTCTTAGCTGACTGAGCAATACAGTAGTTTTGTCAGCGTTTGTATCGTGTAAAGGTCGATTGGTATTTTCAGATGTGATTTTGTTCCATTTGAATTTTCTTCAGTAAGTCATTCAGAAATCAGATTGCTATTGAGTACTTGCGCAAGTTTGTACTGCTGCCATGCTAAGCATATCAAAGAAGATCTTGATGATATTGAATAGCAAGCAAAAGCGACTTTACCAACTGGCAACCGCAGAACACTTCCCCAACGAGACACGGAAACAGCAAAGAAATGACAAATGCGCGTTTGGGTGTGATGCCTTAGATTAGTGTTATTTAGTTTACG
>JGI24021J15306_10010367_pt1 | contig 11557 bp, 8 predicted proteins | sample Ectturendosymbi1_FD_15306 | JGI IMG/M metagenome (IMG submission 15306)
GATTTCTCTGATTCTATTGTATTTTATTGTTTACTGCAAAAACCAGGTGCAATGCAATAAAAAACAAACACCATTTGTAATATTTGAAAGCATTCCCAAGCTTGCAGTTGGGAGATCGAAAAAACCCTCAGGTTATCTAGTCGATACTCGCAGAAGCTCGCAAGATAACAAAAAGCAGAGGAAACGCATAAAACAAGAACACCAAAAAATAAGGACAAAAGTTCACCAATAATGATTGAATAGATGCTCGAATTTAATATATAAAACAATATTCTGTTGATTAAGTTTTCGCAATTTAACAGGCACTTTTGAAAATGAAACCAAGTATTATTTAGCACTGCGATAGCCAATAATTGCACATAGTTTTTTTAAAGTGATCAAAACGTAAATTTTTATATTCCGCATTGATTTCTCTCCATATCACCGCTCCCTTATAAGATATTAGATTTTTTCCAATATTACTATGGACACTGGGAATGAAATAGTTTTGATTGCTAACATATCTTGTATTATAGTTATGTAAATCCGAAGATCTCTGGAACAGATCATTATAAATACTGGGCAATAATCCATCATGAAATTTGTGCATTAATTTGGCCAATTCCAGTTTATATATATCCTGCGCTTTCAGAATATTCAATATCTTATAAATGGGGCTTACCTGAGCATCATAATTACTGAATGTCATGTTGTGCAAAATGTTATTTTGTTTCACATAGATTGGCTTTAAATGTGATGTGGTTGCAGATGTGACATGGTTGCAATTATGGGCTAAAAACCCAGTTTTGGGCCTAATTCCTAACTTTTCAGAAAAAGCATAATTTGCCCTTTCAGGCCAAACTTTGGTTGGCCATAACTCGACAGCAGATAGAGCTAGACAGCTGTTCAAACCCTGTAATGACTAGTGGCTTCATGTAGTTTACAATAAAAAAAACATTTTTTTAATTTGGATGGGGGGTTTTGGGCCAATGGGCTCATGATGAGGGTCTGTTTTTTGGTTAATTAGATGACGTCATCATCTGATCCCACGCGCCAATATTGTGGCTTGTAGTATTTTGGGATTCTAGGCTAAAACACGCGTTTTTAGAGCCCTTGTCCAAGTTTCTAGCATTTCTGGTTCAAGAGTTATGCCAAAAAATATTCCAAAGATGTCAGGAATTTCCAAGGACGTTCAGGGGATTACCCATATTAATATTCTACCATTTTTCCATAACTCATCAACCAGAAATGCTAAATGTCCATCAAACCCTCTAAAACCTCATATTATAGCCTAGAATGCATTCAAATCTCACGCAATTTCGGCGCTGCTGATTCTGCTCGATTCACACACTCTCACGGGCCGCTGACGCCACAGATTGTTTATAGAAACCTGTCAAAACATGTTAAAACAACCTGTGGTTTTGTAAACATAGCCAAAAAGGCCGAAATCGCACAGTGAAAAGTTTTTTTTTCAGCCTAAACTACAAGTCTTTCCCCGTTCAGACCGGATTTGAACAGCTCTCTAGCTCGATCCGCTGGCGAGTGATGGCCATTTAGAAAAGGGATGTTTTCCAGCCCAGATTGGGGTTTGTGGGTGCTTAAATTTTTCACCAATTTTCGGTGTTTTGTCCATAATTTCGGCTACAGATATGCTACAATGTCATTCAAGGCTCTAAAGATGAGGATTTTGGCCTAGTTTCCGAAAAAATTTTGAGCCATAATAATGGCTCAATAGGTTGGGGCCCAGGGCCAGGTAAAGGTTGCCAAAAACACCCCCACTTGTGGCGCTCCCCACCGAAAAACCCCAACAAAAATGAAAAATTTTTTTTTCGATTTCGACTGCAAGACTTGCTGAATCTGTAGAAGGTTTGAACAGCTCTCTAGCTCAATCGCCTGGCGAGTTATAGGATTGCAAATCTCTGCATGAAATGTGGTTTTCAGGAGAGTTAAATGGTTAAAATATCTTGGCTTATTAGGGCTAGTTAGGTTGTTAACCTTCTCCCACAACATTGTTTGAAATGACTTGGCTTATTAGGGTTACTTGGCCTTCATCTACTCATTATTTACCTGTAAATTTGTCATTTACCGTACTGATGGCATCATAGTTAAGAGCTGTGTTAAGATTGTTTGCACATTGAGTGGAAGCAGGCAGGTTTGAATTGGGCCCATAATGCTCTGTGTAATACGTATATGTTTTTAGTGTTAAGGTACTCTTATTAATGTCTAAGAAATCAATGGGTTACAAGAAAATTAGAACCACAAAACCACAAGGCAAATAACAAACAAATACAAAAACCAATCAGAGGCGGGGGTACACAAACAGTAAATTGTTCAGTGGCAAAAGCTCTGCTGGGGATATTTTGCTATTCGAACCATATCCAGCTTTGTCCACATATTATTCACTAAGTTTGTGACGCTAACAGTACAGTGAGCCTGGTCAAGTAGAAAGTGTCTATTCTTGCTGTGCGAATAGTTGTCGGTTTGGCTCTCACAATTGTTGCTTTGGCTTTGCTATTAGAGGTGACACTTTTGGTGAGAGCTTTTGTACAAAAAATTTGTGTACTTTTTTGAAAAGTTTCGAAAACCAGACACGGGTTTGCATTTTGGATTAAGGTTAAGGTTTATAGTTAAATGGTTAGGTTTAGCATTTTAGGTCTCATGATATGGACAATAAGCTAATCCAAGTGTATTGTCCTTGTCAAGTGGCCAATTCAACCAGTCGGGTTCAGCTAAGGACAAAATATCTCCAGCAATGCTTTTGTCGCTGATGGCAAAATTGAGACTGCATGAATTGTTTGGTCGCTATAAATGCTGACAAAGCTGCAAAGCATGTACGTAACACAGATGGTGGGCACACAATGGGTGAAGTGTTGAGGTATGTACAAATGAACAAGTGAGGCATGCAGCATGCACGTATGTGAAGGAAGTAAGATACAGTAGAGGTTCTGAGGCAGCAAGGAATGTGACTACTGTGACATTGCTGGCATGTAGCAAAGGCCAAAAAACAATGTTTATGCAAAGAAATTATGAAGAAGCAATATAATTACCCACAATATGTTTCTACCTCTGCTTATTATCTGGTTTTACCTCTGTTTATTCAACCTTATTTGGTGGTGCTTTGTGCTTAGTGGGACCCACACACAACTGTGGTACTCAACTATGGTCTGTGGGTAATTATATTACATATTCATGATTTTTGTGGATAAAAATCATTTTTGCCATTGCTTATGTTTGGATATGTTATGTCCATTCCACTGCTCTCCAGCTCATAACCCTTATTGTTGCTTCTCTCACCTGTGTGCATGATTCACCTGCTCATCTGTACATGCCTCAACCCTTCACCCATTGCTTGCCTGCCATCATCTGCGTTATGTGATTGTTGTGTATATGATTTAACAATAATGTTTCTGTAATATCTGCTACCCTGCATTCATTAATGTATATTATTATGTTTTTCATGCTGTACGTTCCGAACCAACAGTCATACAATTACCCATGGACTCTAATGAAGTACCACTACCACAGTAATAAAAAAATAATCCAATAAATGTTGAGTGCATGAAAAACAAAATATGGTTATTTGTTGATTGGAGTGTTCTACAAACGATAATATTTCATTCACACTGCCATGTTATACATCCATTCTGGGTTTGTTTTTTCGGTTATAGACATATATATATATTTTTTTTAATGAGTGAAAAAATATAGGTTGATTCAGTCGTAATGCCTAGAGAGATAGGCTAGTGAATACTGTTACATTGAGTTTTAATACCATTTTGGGACAAATGACCAAAATGTCTCAGCAAAAAACGAAACCTAGCATCCACTTATCACACATCTGATGTTAGAGCCGTGGCATTGACATTAGGAAATTAGGTGAGATCTGTTTACTATATTGACTTGATAATTTAATATCATCACAAAACTGATTAAAAAATAGTGAGCAATCTTGTATAGTAGTAACTGTTATGAGCAATCCTACACAGATTATATACACAGTATGTTAAGAAATGATGAGAGGTATTGCTATTCAACACAACAGTTCTACTATGTTTGCTTTTGTCATGGTGTCATAGACAAAACCTCAATGAAAGTTGATTTTAAATGGTAAGAATCCAGACATAGTATTTGTTTTTTTCAACTGGGCTTGAAACTGTATCTTCTCTTGAGTTCCACATTTAAAATAATTATTTTTTGTGATCCTTTATACCTACTGTTTTTTTCATGGTTTGAATCATATGAAAATTATTTATAAATGATAAGACTATCATTCATTTTGCTTCTAAAATCCACTGATGAGCAATTATTGTTCTGCTTTTAAGTTGAAATGCTTGTGCTAGTTTTAGCTATAAAGTATACAAATTCACTTTGTTGTTCTATTTATGTGTTGGGTTGTTGTTTCTAATGCTAAAACAAACAAAAACTGAAGCATCCTTAGTTTAATCATATGAAGCAATTATATATTCAAAAGAGTTTGATTTTTAAGGTTGTTTGTTATAAGTTTTTGTTTGCGTTTTTTAAAACTTGCAATGAAAGCACATTTTTTTGTACAAAACTTGAAAACTGATTTAAAAATACATTGCAAAAGAAATAAATTCATTACCACCTCATAATTTTGTTAGTTTATGTGGTTCTTTACATTTCAAGGTGATTGGTGAACTGATTATTACATTTTTGTGTCTAAGCTGTTCCAAGAGTGATTCACATCATTACTAGGGCCCTTTTCATGATCTAGAAAACTTGATGATATGACTTTACTTTTCAGAAAATATGACTTTATATGACAAAACAAAAATGACTGAGCTGTTTTTTTGATCACTTTTTGATAGTAGACCAAAATGTTTTTGAAATAACCGAAAAAAATTAAGTCATTTTGGTCAGAATGTCTGAATATATAGGCGGAATGAACACTGCTATCGCAAGTTTTAATACAACTGTGGGGCAAATGACTGAAACGTCTCATTGACTAAAATGTCTCAGCAAAAAAACAAAAAACAGACTGAGCTATAAAATACAGCTACTGTACAGAAAGCATTTTCAGCGAATATAGAGCAAGAGATTGTAGCCCATGGTTTGTTGAAACCCCACTAAAATAAACCACTCAAAACATGAGCAGAACATATAGTTTCGTTTGAAGCAAATTGAAAACATGTACGGACATTGGTTTATTTCTTTAGGACAGCAAGAACATGCATTTTAGGCAGTGCAATACATTTCATCCAAATAACTTGGTTCACCTATGTCTCTGCCAACATTTGCAAGGTGTCCAAATGGGTTCACAAGATGCAGCTTAGACCTAGCGATATAGTAGTTTCACTAGATATTTTGAAATTGTTTTAATGGTTTGCTTATTGAATTAGGTTGAAAATATGAGTTTATGACCNAACATGGAAAATATGACTTTTTAAGGACTTAACACTTTGGCGTATGGCCGGTTTTAATGATTTTCACGAAANAACAACAGATTGCATGTGGTGTTGCACACGCGTAACTGGCTTTGCGCGTGCAAAAGTTGTAGAGAGCTGTTCAAAGGCTCAAAAGATGTGGCAAGTCTTCTAGTCTGTACTCGAAAAAAATTTATGGTTGGAGGTTGCGGATTTTTTGTGAGTGACGTCATAAGTGGAGGACTTTTAGGCCACCTTGGCCCACTTCGCATGGCCCTGGCTCAAACCATTAGACGGTAGTATTTCACTGAAGTTTTTATTGGAAACTAGGCTANAATCTGAGTTTTTCGATACTTTGGATGACCTGNTAGGGTTTCGGATTCAAAAGTTACGATCTAAAGTAATAAAAATATTTGACTAATTAGTTAATTAGATAATTAATTTGTTTATTTTAGATCGTAACNTTTGATCCAGAAATGCTAGAAAGTCGATCAAAGACTCAAAAGACTTGGAGTCGAGCCTAGTTTCCAATACAAACTTCAGAAAAATACTTTGGCTTAGCAGTTGAGCCCTAGGCCAGGTAACATGAGCCAAAATGGCCCAAAAACTACTTCACTTATGACGTCACTCACAAAAAACCTGCAACCCCCAACCAAAAATTTTTTTCAAGTGCAGACTAGAAGACTGGTTGATCCGTTTGAGCCATTGAACAGCTCTCTGGCGCAATCAGCTGAGGAGATATGGCATTGGTAAGGCAACCAAAAACTGCTGGTTTTAGGCCGAAATCTAGGTACGATATATTCGTACGGCTGCTCTCAAAGTGTTAATAACTTTGGCTATGGACACTGTAGGGATGCGATTTTTGTTTTAACATTTGTTTCATTTCTTCTGAAACACAGAAAAAGTATGACTTGCATGACTTTTAATGGCGCTAATCATAACCCAGTGAAGAAATATTAGTGATGCATACATTTTCTAAAAAATTATGTATTCAAGGGTATAATGAACATGATCCTTGTGTGCTCTTATAAAATCTTGTAGAAAAAGCAAGGCCTTTTTTAAAATCTTGTTAAAATCCTACATTTTGTGGCAAACTGGTGTGGTCCTTTATTGAAACATCTTGGTAAAGACTCATAATGAGTGCATCCATTTCCCAATCTATGTGCTATCAGGGTTGATGTAATAAAATTGACCCAAAAAAACACCTGTTTTTTTTAAGCCCACTTAAACCCAATAAAACCACCAAAAAATCTACTCTACTTATCGTTTGAAAAATCTCCTATGAAGTAAAAAGTAAAATAAGCAGCGCACTTGTACAATTCACTGTAATTTCTTTTTAATCAAACAAAATAAACAGCCACGAAATTGGATGGTCTTGAAAATAGAAAAGAATAATTCGAACAGTTGGAGGAAATCCTAGTGGTTATTTTCATCAGCTCTGTAAAATTGGTATATTTTAATCAATTTGTATGCCTTCTCTGCATCCAAACTCTTTGTGATGTTGGGCCATATCAAACCATATGTTGAAAAACACTCTGTAGATGCTGAACTAGCAGGGCATGCACATAAACTTGACATGAAACAGCAGAGGTTGTGTGGGAGTGATTTTTCTCTGTTTGCTGTGTGCATGCTTGCCAAGCCTTACTACTTTTCACTCCAACAACACTTCATGAAAACAAAGGTGGGGTACATTTCTTTACCTTTTGAATGCCAAAACAAGTTATTACATACAATACTATTTACAATAATAACAAGTTATTATCATGTAATTTTGAAAATGGTGACATGGCATGATGCAATAAAAGCAATTGAGAATGTTTTATTTGATTTTCTTAAAAAAAGAACCAAAGTATGTTTCTCCTTAACAAACCCAAACAACTGTTTATTAAAACACAAAACAAAAACAAGTAGGTGGGTTGTATTTTTTTGAAAAAATCTGGGTTTTTCTCAACCCTGCGTGCTATGCTTGTAATGTGATTCTTTATTTGTGTTAAGACTGTTCAACTTGTTACTTGGCTCTTTTGATGCCAGGTATTTGAGAGAAGAAAATCTGCCGTCTACCGGTCACTCCAACACAGTTGATTGCAGTTGTGATAATAGGCAAAGCAGATAGGTCATGGTGTTTGCAGACAGATCAAATATGGCTGCCATTGCATCAATCACCGGTGGCCAGTTAATTGTGCATTAATCTTGATTGACATCAAGATTGAGAGTAAGCAACAATCCTGATCGGATCGTGATAGAATCTGAGCTGGTAAATCTGATCTCATTCACCTGGTGAACCCAGAAGCATACCTGGTATCGAAAGTGTTTGAGTGGGTAATGTTGTAACTCTATAAATAATTTTTGTTTGGCTGTATGTTTTTTAATTTATGAACAATTCTGGAACTAAGGAAACATTACAAATTTTTGAAAAACTACATCTCTCACCCATTCTAGTTAGCCAAATAATAATGGCTCTTACATTTCAGGATTAACTGAAGGTGTTTATGAATTAGAGATTTTCCCCCTCACAAGCATGCATCTTGCTAATTGTGCAATAATTCCATTTATCAGAATACTACCTTCGTTTCACTCATGCTAATTAATGACAGTGCACTTCACTCAGTTTTTGTGAAGAAGCTGAAAGCTCAGCATCACTGATGTGTGTGCAACTAAATTTTTAAAAATTTATGTGTTAAGATTTTTGCTGCTGTTAAAGCTTCTTAAACAGCTTTTTGTAACTTCTTTAACAAGGAAGAACATGTTGATTGATACTTTTTTGTTGTGAAGCCCAATAACTTGTTAATGCATGTGTAACCATTGACCTTTGTAACAAATGCTACTACAAAAAGCACTTTTGTCATAGCTCTTTGTTCAGTAAAATGCTTCACTTCATATATTTTTTTGGACATGTCAAATGTGTTTTCTAGAAGATTGTTTTCTAGGCTATATTTTGTGTTAGAATAAAATATAGAATGTGGTGCAATAAACCTTTTGTGAATTTGTCATGCAAACAAATTATAACTTATCATACTATTCGATTGATTTCTTCCTTTCACCTTGGTTTGCTCCTTGATCTCAAATTTTTTGAAGGTATTTGTTGCAAAATCTTAAACTGTAAAATTGTACAGTAAAACTTGTTTTCACGATTCTCTTATTGAAATAAAACTTCAATGTATTTGGACAACTCAGTTTCTTGAAGTTTATATAAGCGGCATGTAGGAATTGGACCAGCATTGATTTGTTTAATATACAAAAAGTTTTGTTATGCACAACCATACTTCATTTGAAAATCTATCAATACACCACCCCACGCATCAACTGGCTTGATAAACAATATGTGGAAGCATCTACACAATATTTGATGTGTGAAAGCATTAAGTCTTGAATTTTTTACTAAGCAAACATTGATATTCATCTCTTGAACTAACTGGGAATATTGTTGTCAATATAATTTTATGAGAGACTGGTGATGTTGTGATTATAAAATGTATCTGTGACAAAATTAATGCAAAGGACAGGTTGCACTGAACTTGGAGGGATTGGACATNTATTATGAAGACACTTTGTCCAGAAGTAGGGCTTGGTTTCTAAATGAGGTGTTAAGAATACATTGAGGTCCACCTAGAATTANTATGCTCCTCATCACCAAAAAACGCAACACTTGCAGGTAATGCGGTTGTCTTTAGCACTCTCTATCTCGCAAGATTAACTGTCAGGTTACTAAATGAAAAAAAATAAGTCTGAACTATGATTATTGCATTGGAATAACTTTAAGCAAGTCTGTTTTTTGCTTTGTCAGACTGAAGAAAAATGTCATGAAATGACAAGTGGATATTTGCATTTTTTTGCTCACAACATGCAAATAAATTTCTAGGAAAATTTTTATAATTAATTATTGTGAGCAAAGAGCAAGTTACCATCCTGAAATATTGAGAGTAATCTTTTTACGGAATTTAAGGTAACCCTTGGTTTCAAGATAGCCAACAATGATTTTGTGCTAATTGTTGGAAGGAGTTGGATTTTACTGAAAATTTTATGGGGATTAGAAATTTAGAATTATAGGATATATGAAAAGTTATTTTGGAGGAAAAAAAATTTTGCTGCTATAAAAGTGTTGTCTTATCTGAAGGACTTGCTATTAAATATACCTTCATTGATAGATTACATTAGAGTGAAAACATTGCCAGTGCAATTCTGAACATCATTCTTTTGTGATGGGTCTCTTGGACTTTGAAGGCGAACCTTTGGAATGGAAAGATTTAGAACCATATGTGGATCATGTCAAAAAGCACGGAATTATTCAATTTTTGAACAACTATGAACGATTGAAAAAACGCCCAGAGGACATATTGAAATGGGGTGATGAGGTATGGTGGTATATTTATGTTACATTAAATGCTTGAGTTGAATGGCATGGAATGAATCTGATGTTTTTCTGTGTCTATAATCAGAAGATGCTTTTTAAAATATTTTTAATGACCCTGCTTAAATAAAACTGCAGCACTTGTGAAAGGATAATTGAAAGATAACTGTGTGAAAAAGTATGGATGCATTTTTTGAAAAAATAAGCAATTCATTTAACTGCGTTGCATTCACATTGTGTGCGCAAGAACAAATGCTAAAATGCTGCTATTTGATTTGATGTATGTTTTTATCAGTGGGGTCTGGTATTGTGAGTTGGACATCAACATCGAATCATGCACAGTTTCTATGTTTGCTTGTTGAGTTCAGGTTGAATATATGATTGTGCGATTTGATCATGCTCACAAGAAGGTTCGCCTGTCCTTGCGTGGGGAAGACATATGCAAAGAACTGCAGGAGAAGGAAAAGAAAAAGGCCAAAAAGTAGGCACATAGACGCAATTTGTGGATGTTTCATAATCATATTCACGTAATGAGCTCATCAAGACAAACGTTTTTGGTCTTGGAAACGTCATGTTTCTTTTTAACATTTGTGTGGAATTTGCAGCGGACCGTTATCTTCATTTGTTTTTGCATACTCGAGAATCTATAAATGGTATTGCATTTGCTCAGTCTGACGTCGTTGTGGAGGCAAGAATATGCTTCTTACATGGTGGAAGGAACTCCAGGAAATCCTTATCTTGGTTTTATGGCGCAGTTCAATGTTGTTGAAGCGAACATGAAAATGAGGTGTGTGATTTTCTTTGTATTTTGCCAGCTGACACTGGCGTGATGTGATGTTTGCTGATTTCCTGTTCCCACAGTACTAGTGGTGTAGACATGCAGCCGGCAGTTACCTTTTGCTTCCGTTTTTTATTATTTTGACATCATTGGAAGCAACGAAGAAGCTAAAAATGGTGTTTCACTTTGAGCGTGTTAGCAAGACATACGTGGTAAACAACCCCTCAACTTACTGCGTGGACATTAATGTTTGTTGCCTTGATGGGTAACTCATGTGTTTTCACTGCGAGCCACGTGGTTTCACCGTGTACAACTGCGTCTTTTGTTTGTATGCCAAATAGTTTAGAACGATGACTAAGGTATACTGTCTTGAAAGAATATTTGTTTTCCATGCCTTACATCTTTTCTTTTGACACGATACTTTTTACGTATTTGTCTTTTTACATTCAATTAATTTCTTTTCTACAGAAGAAGAGAGGTTCAACAGCTTCTGGAAGAAGACGAACAAATTATGAGTTTGACCGTATTTCCAAGGTGAGTGAACGTTGACCATCCCTACCAGGATCTTGACGCAGGTGGTTACTGGCCGCGATGCATGAATTCGCAAAATGCAAATTTTATTTGCTTTGAAACATTTCTTTGGTTTAGGAGTTTTCGATACCTTTTTCAATCTTTCGCTTTCATGTCAGGTTAATTTAAAAATGCATTGAAATTCTTGCATCTAATGACGCACTCATTGCATGAAACTCATGATATTAATAAAGTGTCGCACAATTGTGCTGAAATTTATCAAGCTATGCTTTTTGGATATATATGTGTAGTGGTGTTCACTCAGAAATAGATATGTGTCAATGCTGACGGTGCAGTTATGAAGATGGCAAACGTAGTCGCTGATAATGGTTTGAACAAGTAACTTAATTTTGTTGGTTGGCTTATATTTTGAAGCAGTCGGCTGCTGCAAGGCGCCCAGTCATTCAGAGAGATATATTTTCTATTTGAGGTATAATATTTTCTATTTGAGATGCAATGTTTTCTATTTGAGGCACATTATTTTCTATTTGAGGCACA
>JGI24021J15306_10010372_pt1 | contig 11555 bp, 5 predicted proteins | sample Ectturendosymbi1_FD_15306 | JGI IMG/M metagenome (IMG submission 15306)
CCAAATGTTTTTCTGATGGAAATGTTTGACTTCCGGGGCAAAGAGCTGAAACACGCGAAAGAATTGCTTCTGAATCATTACAGAAAATCCGTACAAAGTTCTATGAGGTTGCAGGACATGCGGGTAGAGTGAAAACTATAGTCACGAAACACTGACGTAAGATGTTTCGAAGTCGTATACACAAGCCAGATGAACGCAATACAGCAGTTAGGATAAATTCAGATAAATTAAATGACACCAATTCTTAATGCTTTAACAAACCTTTTGCTACTGGGACAANCAACAATCTGTTGACAATTTAATCTNACTCTATCTCACACTGAAATGCAANAAAGATCAATCTTGCCATTTCTGCGACTGTTTCTTAGNTTCGAAATGACTTTTTTAACAACATGACCGCGGTCTGACTAAATATCTCGCAGGATCCGAGCAAGCCCTGGTGTGTGTCGTCATAAACAACTCTAGCTACCCGACAGTCAAAAACAACAACACTGCTCATCATGCATTTGGGAAATATTGAGTGCAGGATAGAGGGTATCTACAGTAGATAATCGTTTAAAATATTGCTGGCCGAAAGTTATCTNCTGTAGTTATCTACTGTATATGTCAGTCAAATGAACTTAAACGGGAAAATCCCTCAAAAAACTGAGGGAGCCAAACGGGGGTCAAGAAAAAATCTGGGGGCCATGGCTCACCCAGGTACCCCTTAGAATCGCCACTGTCTAACGTAAGTAGCAAGATGCTTTCCATTTTGGAAGGGCTGAGGGGATTGACACTGCCATTACTTACGGATAATGAGATAACTTGCACAGGGGTGCATGTTAAAATTTAGGGGCAAACTCTCAGAAAAGGACCTCAAAACATCGCCATTGCGAAACGTGGATGTGGAATTACGTGGATAAAAGAGTTAAATTTGTTTAACATTTCAATTTATGAACTAAATTCAAGAGCGTAAGATACATACGAGAGGAACAAAAGTTTGTAAAGTTTTCCAGCTTCACGATTGAAAGCTGCCTCCTATGGCACATTTTCCCATAATTTGTACTCTATTTTTAAACACATAGGACTTGCTTATGTGGCTCTAGAGTGGTACATAACCTTTTTAACTAAACAATGGTGTAAAGCTCTCAAAGGGGCCACGGTGTTTCTGAAAAAGAGGGGCACGAGGCGACTGCCTCGTTATCCTCTTCTACTATTCATCCTTGAGCTTGCAATCTGTCTTGATGGCAAAGCGCATGTGACTAAAATGAAACTAAATTTGAATTTTTTTCCATTAGGGCTTCAAGTTCCACAGATAAGCTATTGTATTTTCAAGAAGCCCGTAATTTGTACAAGTTTAATTACCTGCAGTGCTAAACTATCTTTAGTTGCAGCTGAGCATGGTCAATAAGTTTTGTAATACTGGGTTTACTATTGTGTTTACAGTTTAATTCCATCTTCTATTTCAAAGAGGTCAGTTAAATTTAGCAAAGTCTCATCAAACAATTCAAATGAAGTAAGTTTAAAATAGCTACAAACGTTTCATGCGATAGGTTGAACATAGCCAAAAGATCTTACTGATTATCAAAAATCCAAACATTTTTCAAACGAGTTGAAAGACCCTAGCATATACGGTTATCACTTACAGACGCGAATTAATTGCTCAAAAATTAGACGACAATGGGATCCACTTCTTATATGCGCGAAATTTTTGTGGAAGACCTACTTCGGATGTCAGTTCCTCAGAGCAAAGTTGCTGTTCGGCTCCGGTTGAACGTGCTGTGTTGGTGTACAGCAGAAGCGTGTAAATACAGTATAACAAGAGCAATCGTAATGGCGGCCGCAATGACTTCTTGCTCAAGTGCAATATTGGGCATTGAGAGGTTTACTAGCGCTTTTGCAAGAAAAATTTATGAGTAAATGGTGGTATTGATCCAAAGTAGAAGCTTGAAACTTTACTATCAAAATTTTTAAAAGTTGTCAATTCAATAAAAGCAGACTTTTTATTTGTCGGCTTAAATCTGAACACAATTTTTCAAGAGAAAACGCCGGAAACGTGCACGTTTCATGGAGTATGCTTTATAATCAAGTAGCATTAAAAATATTTAAATGTTGAAACTCGGTTTTTATTTTCCCAAGCTTTATAAAACAGTAGCATTAAAAATATTTAAATGTTGAAACTCGGTTGTTATTTTCGCCAGCCCAAAATTTCTGGCTACGTGCCTGGTTGCCGTGCTAGTATTCACCAAAAGATCTTGTGCTTTATTTTTGATTTGATCTATGTGGTGATGAATTNTTAGNAGCAGNATATTTTATTTATCAAAAAGGACCAAATTTGAATTGATAATCATAATTTTTTAGCATAATTGNGTCTCTGTAAGCTCTCATAATTAGTCTTTTCATCTTAANTGCAGTGCTAATGCTANATATCTAGATATAGCACCATTGTGTACTGGTATACACTACGAGTTAGTATACCACCACGATGGGCGTAGCCAGGTATCAATTCCATAATGTGCCTCCAACTTGGCCAATTCTACAAAAATATCGTACTACGGTTGAATGAACATGGTGACGTGATCGAAACGCAAACAATAAGGTTTGTCCCCCCAAACGTTTTTAGCAAACTCGGTCCCTGCCGTGAGGTGGTACTCACGAGTGACAGAAGGTGGAAAAAGGAGATCACGCGAATTGGTAAAGCAAACGCTGTTCTTCGTTAAACTTATCGCTTTTGTGGACACGAAACGGGAGCTTTCAAACACCACATAGCTTTACGTTTTAAATCGTTCTTTACACTGATTTTCACCTATGGTCATGAATCTTGGGAATGATTGAAAAATACTATCCCAAACGAAAGTTGCAGAGATAAGATTTTGCGAAAAATTCATGATCTGTCACTATGCGACAAAGCGCGCAACTGTGAAATTCGTAAACCCCTGATTGTCGAGCCACGTCTCCTCCCAGTCTTACTGAAATCCCAGCTGCTTTGATTCGGCCATGTGTCCAGAATGTACCAACTAAAGATTGGCAAGGCAAGTCCTGCTGGCTGTACCAGCGGAAAAGCGGCCCAGAGTCGTTTTAGGGCTACGTTGAGTGGCTTTGCCTCCGATATTGTTTGGTACCATCTTTGCCAGCAGCAGAACTATCTGAGGTTACTGCTAATCGCGAGGTATTTGGAGTCTTTTAACGGCTTTTACCCCCGCGACCCTCCCCGGAGGAATGTGGCACGAAAATGAATGAATGAAAACGTCCAGACATCTATGCAGCAATACAACGACTTGACTGGTAGCAAGCGGCCGTCAACACCGTACTCCCGCAAACTTGTAAGTTTTTTTCTTGAGGAACGCGATCGTATGTTTTTTGAGGTTACAAAAGAAGTGCAGACATCTTCGGGATTGTCCCAAGATTCCTCGAACATTTGTTTCAGAGTGAAAAGTTGGTCTGTAGTGCGACGAGCCCCCAAAAAAATTGGACACCATCCAACTTATATTCAATTATTTCTCTGCATCTTGTTTCAAAGCACTTGGCATGCACTTTTCTAGGGTGGCTGAAGAGGGTAAAGCTGCGGTGGTTAGGGAATTCTCTCTTGTAGCAATTGTGTGTGGCAATGATCAACCCAGTTTGCCAATCCTTCCATGCCCTTCTGGTACGCCTGGCCACATAACACACACAATTTGTTCAAAAATGTAAGCATGTCAAGTCGGACTTCATCCCAAATGCATGCTACCCGCCTTCAATCTTTAACAACTAGGTAGATTTCCGTTGTAGTGATGATATTTTTGTCATATAAAATACACATCCTGCGTGTCTGATGGTATGCGAAGACTCGGTTTTAAAATATCTTTGAAGTACTCTCGCCCTCGGGCAAGAATGCCATACTCATTACCGAAAGAGACACCATTTTTTTCTTTGATGGATCTAGCGAAATAAGATATTTTGCTTGCAGGTGATACCGCAGGAAGGCGTTGATGGTGGATGTTTGTGTACGTAGGAAAGGCCACTACATGAGCAAACGTGCAGCAATTGCTACACCTGGAAAGCAGAGGCTATGTGTTGGCCTTCCGATGTTTTTTTTGGGACAGGGCACAAGATACGTTGGTCCTTTTTCCGCACACTTCCCACAATATTATTATTTCAAAATCTGATAGCCGTGTGAATGTCACGGGTGAACTGGCAAACGAAAATGTGTGTTATCCCCTGGTAACGTTCCACACAAAAGAATTCATTTCAAACAACACTTGGGTGAAAACGTGCATAGATGATCTAGTGTGTATAATCATTTTCCTCATTTCTACACACAAAAGCAACATCCAGGCGTATACGCATTCATATTTTACTGTAAGAAATTCTGCGGTAAAGGGAACTCTGCACCAGAGGTACATCTAGACTTTAATATAACTTTATGATACATTGGGTGTATTAAGAAGTTTCATTCATTCTTATTGTTAGGTGTTTAAAGTTTCCATTTGAACTGATCAGTGGCCCGAATAAAAAAAATACTTCTATCAGGGTTTTTTAAGGTGTTTTAGGGGCCCGATTCGGGTCCCTAGAATTGAAAATCGGATCGCTAGAATCAGCGAATATTATCATCGAGTGCCTAGAAACAGAAAAAATTGGGTCCCTAGAATCAGAGAAATCCGGTCCCTATAGGTCCAAACCGGGTACCTAACATTTTCCTTAAAAAAAACTTTTATTATATACAAATTTAAATTTTTAAAACTTTTTTCAGTTTGATCACACCATCCTGGTTGAAAAAGTTTTGGATGATGCGAAAAGCACAATTTCACAGCATATACCAGTCTTTATTTGTGTAGATTGAGACCGGCAAAGCAGCAGTGATTGCTACGTTTTTGGACAAGCTTCATCTTGTCCAAATGAAGCATCAAAATCCAGAATCTACTGATGACTCAGAAAGTCACAGTTGCACGTGTGTTATATGCTTCCAATACTAAAGCGAAAATTAGGGTATTAAATCCATAAACTTTCAAAGTTAAGGGCGATCGGATCGTCGTCTGGCAAATTCCTGTAAAACCACGTGCTTGATTTCATTTGAAAAAATGTTAGTGTTCAGGGAAATCATGCTGCATTGCTTGCAAACACAGTTCATTTTTTTCTTTTCAGCACTGTGTCCTCTGGAATCAATGCTGTTGGAGCGTTAATTTTGCAAGACTTTATTCTACCGAGAAGGCCCACGTTAACTAATAAGGCACAAATATTGATTAGCAAAGCAATTGGTAAGTTTCTCCTTTCCAACCGATTTTCATTTGCGAATAGCACTAAACCTTTGCCAAATGAAATCCAGCAAAATGCAAAGAGTTACCGTCAGCTTAAAAAAAAGTTGCATCAACTACCATGTACCATTGCACACATGGATGTTCTGTAGATTTGGGTTCCGAAGTTTCAGTAGAATGATTGCTTATGTTCCGTAAAAAACGATGAAAAGTTTGTTTCGTGTATATAGATGAAAAGTTGTTTGAATATCAAAAAAATTTGTGTTGGTTTGTAGTCGCAACGTTTGGATTCCTTGCAATGGTGTACGCATTCAGCATCCAATACATCAACGCTACAGTCATCCAGATTGGCTTCATTTGTCGCGGAGCTCTTACAGGACCTGGGCTGGCAGTGTTTACTTTGGGAATTTTTTTTCCTTGGTGCAACACCAAGGTAGGAAATTTACACCAACAAATCAATTGTATATTTGCGAGATATAAACATGTCGTGGTACAAAAAAGATTACGAGGCTTAGCGAAATCACCGCGGAGTCAGCAAGTCAGCCATCCCTAAAAAGAACAATGAGAAAGGCAAAAGATTATGATTATCGCAAAGAAAAGCAAAAACATACACAAAAAAGCAAAACACAAGACGTACAACACACCAAGTGCAAAAGCGAAACAAACACCGAGCCACAACGAACAACGGTACAAACATTGAACCAATCACAGACAACAACCAGCAACTGCCTAGTTTGAATGAAGCAAATATGTATATAATACCATGAAGCATTGCAAATTATATTGAAAAGAGGAGCTGTTGATATAATTTGATGAATGTATGGTCTATTTGATGTCTTTCGGAATGCAATGTCATAACTTAGAGCCTCTATAAACAGAATGGCGTTGTTAACAGATTTGCACAAAGGAATAATTCGTGTCTTACTATTCAGTTGTCGTGTGTGAAAATTATGATAGAGTGATGTGTATTCATATTCTACTGTGATTTCTTTTGGTAACATCAGATTGCATATCTTTGTCATGCATTTTGCAAGTTCGTATTTATATGTGTTCTTTATCCCCATGATACAAGCAAAAAGATGCATATCTTTTATGGGTATTTGTTCACTGAAGTGAATTTTAAATACATTAGGTATAGCTCGGTTATTTGATTTGACAATAGGCATTTCCACAAGGTTCAATTTGCAGTGCCTCAAAAAGAATTGCGTGGTAGTAGTGTGCATAAACAANGGAGAAATAGACTTTGCGAAGCACATCCGCANTTACGTAAGGCTGCAACTTGTACAGTGCCGCATTACCATATNTAAACTTTTTTCCCACATGAGCAATTTGTAGATCCAAATTTAACCGCGAATCTGTTAAAACATCTAAGTATTCACAGTAATACTTTCAATTTGTTCTATTGTGATACCAACACAGGAGGGTGATGGAGGTCAAAGATGGAATTTTAGAAAAGAGTGGATTTTTAGTTTTTTGTGTGTAATTAACAGTTAATTTATATATAATCATCCAATTTTGAATGTTTCTAGTTCCAAGTTTAGTTTTAATTCCAGTTGTGCTGATTATTATGTGAAGCAATAGAGTAGTGTCATCAACGAAGAGGTAAGAAGTACATTTAGTTATTGCCCACATATCATTAATGAAGACTAGAAACAGCATTGGGCCAATCGTGGAACCACGAGGGACACCACATTTTATAGTATTAGGTTGGATCCTTGTTGGTTAGCAAAGAACTGCTTTCTATTATTAAGTAAACTTCTAAAAAGGTCATTTGCAACACCACGTATGCCATAATCACAAAACTTGTTATGACAAAATTTGATGATCTACAAAGTTGAAAGCTTTTTCAGGTCTGAAACTGCAGCAGCAGTCGCTAGGTGATTTTCATTTTGAGTAAGAAGATGATGATACAATTTTAGCAATGCAAGTCAGTGGAATAACCACGACGAAAACCATATTGTTCAGGACAGATTGCATGGTGTTGATAAAAAAATCTATTTGTGTTAATGTATAAAATTTTTCGAATATTTTACTAAAATGACTAAGGAAAGTAAGTGATCCATAGTTAGATGGATTTAATCGGGTACCTGATTTGAACAGNGGAGCCACATTTGCCAGTTTAAACTTTTCATGAAAAGCTCCGTTGGAAATGCTTGNAGTATAAAGATCTGCAAGATAGCTGATATTTTTGGGCATTTTCACTCAAGAAATTGGTGTGTCATNTGGGTCATTAGACTTGTTGCATTTGAGAATATTAATTTAAATCTACAACNTCATCATGGATGACTGGGGTTAAGTGCAGTGAATTAAGGACTGACGGAGTTGCTGGAGTAACATAAGCTAGAAGTGACGAAATTGCAGATGCAAAATTTGGTCCAACTGTACTTAGGCAAACTATTTATTCAATGTATTCGGAATAGAATGTTGTCAGTGGGTTGGGTTGAATCTTCAGGTTGCAGCGAAGATGCAGTTTTGGAAGTTTTGGCTTTATGTAGAAGTTCGTTAGTTAGTTTCCAAACTTTACTAGGGTTAAATTTATTATGTTCATCTTCTCTTTTGCAAGAACTAACTTTACTTTTCTTTTTACAGGAGGTAGGTCAAAATGTTGCTGTATTTTTTAAAACGTTAATTTGGTTGAAAGTAATATCTTGATTTTAATACCTTTTTGTACATACGACTTTTTGTTTCGATCAGTTGGAGTATACCTTTTGCAAGCCATGGTTCAAGCGCAAGTTTGCGCTGTTTTTAGACATTTTCACTAGCAACAACATTTTATTTTACACGATAACGTTCCTTATTTTTCACTTGATTACAAACGCTAAGTCGAGAGCGTATTTATCAAGGCTGGCTATATCATAAATACTGATATTTCCGAATGGAGATTTCCATGATGTTCGCTTTGAATGCAGAATTCATACAGTTTATCATTACTCTTTTATCAAATGGCTTTACTCAGGTTTGTGAACAACATTTTTCCAAACCAGAGTAAAAACACTTCCTCTTGTGGCAAATATTCACAAAAACAAAATAACTTATTGCAGCAGTTGCAAACAATCATGCATAAGGCTAATGATTTGACAACTTAAAAAATTGCTTTGCGAGTTGATACGGTTCAGTTAATAATTGAGTATAAGAGAATTAAGCAGACTAACCCAAATGATAACGTAGTTCTCATTATCTCTCTTTGGCATTCGTGCAAGGCAAAATTTTTCGCAAAATTATTAGCTTTGGGACATCTTCTGGATCACTGCCGTTTTTCAACAACTGATTGCAAAGATTTCAGTGAGATATGCTACTTTTGCGATCTGCTGGCAAGCAATAATTTGTAGCACTGCAACATTAGATAAAAAATGCTTCTTCCTTTCAGGGTGCACTTGCTGGACAGATCATTAGTGCTTTGTTCATGAGCTGGATTGGAGTTATCAGTTTTGTTTATGGGAAGCCCCCAGAAAAATATGCATTTTTACCGACCTCAACGGATCAATGCAGCCACGTGGCTACCACCTGGCCAAACGCAACATCGTACATGTCTTCCACGCAAACCGTTGTCAGTACGACTTCCAGTTTAGTTGCCAACACAATCGAGCAAAGGTGAGTTTCGAAAGCGTGTGTAGAGATGAAGCAAATCTGCACAAATAGCTTAAATGATTTTATTATAAATTGACCACGATTTTCGTATTTATAGCTAAGTTTGTATTAACGTATTTATAAAACATCTGTTCTTTTCGTTGCTCAAAGATTTGAAAAAGGATGTATGGTGATTGCGGGCGTATGCACAAACAAACTAACTTTTGCCAATTTATAAAAAACGAAATACTGCATTGTGAGTGGTTAAAAACATCAATTAAGCAAAAATAGATTTAGTACAAATAAAGTAATTTTACTGCTTCATTATATTTTATCACAGTGGCGCTAAAATGTTGAGGCAAAGTTTAATCGTCTTTTTAATTTCTTTTCAGGTCGTTGATTCAAGACACCCTGTTTTCTATATCGCCCTTATACTACGCGTTGCTCTCCTTTATTATAACAATCGGTGTGGCTTTGCCTGTTTCTTTCTTCACAGGTAGGAGCGAGTAAGTTTGAAGATATTTTTTTATGTTTTATATCAGCTAAAAAAACGTCACAAACAAACAGGTTTCACCAAACTGAAAAATTCAATATCAAGTTAATAGGATAAACACTACATTTTGGATTTATTGATCAATCTCAACATCTCAAGCCACCTAGCAGAGTGCATTTTTGAAGCTCGTGAGAAGCCCATATTTTCCAAAAAATTACATTCAAGCGCAGATATATCGCAGGTACACAATCCTTTATCACAACTGTAACATTTGCAGTGCAGCTCCTCATTTAACAGATTGCATGTGTTTACACCTTGAAGTTTAAATTGTGTTGCTGCAAAGTCGACGATTTTTCTTACTGGATAATCTATAAATGCTTTCAAAGCCGCGTTTGTCCATATACATCACTTTTGTTAAAAAGTTTCCTGGGACGCAACATGCATCTTTTAATCGCACCCTCAGATTCACAATGATTTTTGCGTTTAAAATGTTTTCTTTAAATATAAAGAGCCAGAAACATCTATAATACGTAGAGCATTCCAGTTTCAGACACAAGGGTTTCATTTTTCGTCATAGATTTTGCATTAAGTTTGTGTAAAAAGACCAATGTTTATGCACTTATGAAAATACTTGAAATACTTAAAACTCCAAAAGTTCGTCAAAGACTGCATTCCATATAAAAATCGCAATAATGTTGTTTAGAGTGCTGAACATAATTAATTCAAATATTTAAATCTCAAAGTTTTATTCAGTTTTTCAAAGAGGCTTTTTCAAAAAAAAAAAACTGAAAGAAAACAGATAAAATCCGGAACAGGCATCATTGACATCATGACCAGTCTCGCCGAAAGCGAGGATAATAGAGCAAATCCGTTTTCAATCATGAACATAGGCTTAAGAGGATTTTTTGCCGTGTGAAAGAACATCACGTAGTTCATCGCAGTTGCATGCAATTGACCGCCAACCTTCTGGTGAGATTTTGAGGCTCTTCCTGTTGTGCATCAATACATATCTAAATATGAGGTTTGGGGGAGGGTGGAACAACCGTCAATTGCCAGTTCACGCTAGAGATCTTGTGTTAGGGGGCCATCTTCTTGACTTTGCACATGACTTGCCCAGCAGATATTGGACATTTTCATGGTGTGTTAAGAAGGGTTAGATGTGCGATGGACTTCAGTCCAGGCGGAGGACCCGTGAAAAAATCTTATCCGATATGTCCAACAGAAAAATCCGAGGCAGTTGTTGTAGTCTTGCCGACTTTTCTTGTTTTCGTAGAGTGCAATGACATTGGTAACAGGAGGTAGGCTAAACACGTTATTTATATAGCGAGATGGCCACTTTGTCTCCATCACACCTGCAGATCGCATAGAGAAGTCCATCAGACCCAGATGCTTTACGCTTTTATCAGCTACTGTTGATATGACGTTTTGCTACAACTGGAGAAACTTCAATATCAAGATGATCCCTTACTGGAAACGGAGGAAGGGAACAACGGATAACGTGCGAGTCGACAACTGCATGCAGTGGATGCAATATTCATGGTGTTTTTCTGCCCAACTCAAGTTGCGTGGATGGATTACTGATAACGTGTCCGTTCCTGGATAGAAGTTGCATTCCTTCCTTGAGTGAGTCATAGAGCTTCTCTGATGCCGTGGTAGAGACCTCTGAAGTCTCCTGGGTTAGCGCAGTGTTGTATTCCATTGCTGAGTTATGACCAGTACCGATGAATAGCCGTTCGTATGCGCTATCGAACATGACGTTTCACCAATTTAAATCGAGGCTACACAAGTACAAGTTTGGTTTAACCACGCTCTGATTACCAGAAAAAAACTGAAACTTTTGGTCTATTTTTCTAAAATGATTAAAAATTATTCTAAATATTTTAGGAACACAGGCGCGTTTTTGAATAACTCGTAAATATTCAGAAGCTCAACTGACCCGAAAAAGCACTTTGGTGTATTTCGAAATATTTTTTTCAAAAACAAGATATTTTCCCTCCATAAAAAGTGTTCGCTACGAATAACTGAGACACGAAAAGGGCAAGAAAAAACAAAAATTCCTCCAGTAGCCTTTATTGGCGGTTGGTTGAAGGTCAAAATTGCATTCTGCTCGAAGCATGTGGTTCTACTTGCAAAAAAAGTAAATTAATTTGAGAGATCAAAATGTCTTATTTTCCAGTACTATTTTTTACTGTTTATGTCTTCAAAAGTTTCCTAAAACCATGATAACAATTTTTTTTTTACAAGTTAAGTATGAACAATCGAGGTTGATCATGAGCCTTGCGCGT
>JGI24021J15306_10010373_pt1 | contig 11555 bp, 7 predicted proteins | sample Ectturendosymbi1_FD_15306 | JGI IMG/M metagenome (IMG submission 15306)
AGGTCTGCCACCTCTAAACTTTGTTATATTTAAAAAATATTTTGCACAATGCTTTTTTGCATGACTCGTCACATTTTTAGAGGGTGGCAATAAAAATTTTGCAAAAAAATTTTTTTCCATATATCCGTGAGCCACCCTAGTGAGGTATACTTGATATCTCCTACAGTAGTGAACCCATAATGAGACTTGGCAACCAAGTATTATTGAAATCGTCCCCCTAACCTTATTGGCTGGATCCGCCCCAGGGGCAAAACGGGCACTACCCCTCCCTGGAAATTGGGGCTAAGAACCAAAACTTTCCAGAAAATTTGACGTAAGCAGCTCAATTCCGATTAACGGATTTAATTCTTGCAATGACCGTTTAGTTGCCGGTATGATACTCACTCTGCACAAGAGCTAGGTTCACTGTTCTGGTGTCATGGAGTGGTGAGCTTGCAGTTCATTCATGTGCGTTCTTTGCCTGCAGGGGCAGGTTGCCAAATTTGCAATCGGGTTGTTCTACTGTTAGTCTTTATTGCGTAACAATAACATGGCGACAAATCTTCTGTTCCCTTCAGGTTCGATATTAAGCGTTTTGCTGCATGTGACTGCTGAACGCAGACGCCTTGGCAGGTAATGTAGCGAGATAGTGGCTGCTGGTAGCGGTAAGCAGGTACGCTATAGAGCGGTGGCATTTTCCCCCTATCCCTACAAACGAGGGACAACGTGGACGAGGTTTCTTCTTCATAACAGTATCATAGGTAATTTTATGATTGATCAAGATCGAATTGAAACAAATTTTCTACAGTTTCTTTTATTATTTTTGAGGTCAAAATTGTTCTTGAACAGTAGCAAGCATATTTGGTAACGATTTTTTTTCATAAATTTCCATTGCCATTATCGTTTTTACTGCCCCCCCTGCCCTACGATGTTCCGGCGTCCCTCCACAGAACGGTGGTAGATTGATTGTTACGTGCCCACGACGATATGTTTTATAATCTTTACCACAAACCATGGAGTCGAAAGTGCATCAACTGTTTTGATTCCAAAGTAACAAATATTTATTTTTGGAATCGATTCAAAATTCTAGTTGTTTAAACTGAATAAATCGCACCCGTGGAAACTGAAATCGCCCCCACAACGCATAAAATCGCCCCTTGGGGGGCGATTTCGCCCATGTTGAAGACTACTGCAGTGTAGATAAACATATTTTATTAATCACATGTGCACGACCGCATAAATGTTTATCGATGGCCGCAGGTTGTACACACATGCTTTAAAAGATACCACTGCCTCGCCGGTCATTTAACCCATAGCATTTCACTGCAGTATAGCAGTAATATCAGTTGGTTCGTAGAAAGAGAAATGTCGTACATCATATCAATCCATGCCGCAGAGAAAAACGCCATGGCGTTTAGTATTTACAAAATCTTTATTAGGAGTAGTAGCAGCACACCCACGAATCACAGTCACGAGCCGCTACTGGTTAAACCTCAATTAAAGTACTGTTCTCTATTTTCAAGTAAAATAAACTTCACGTCTGTTGAGTGTATGATAATGTTTGAGTATTTGTATCTGAAATAAGCAGATCAACTTGCGGTAACGCTATGCCCCTGTTCTCCGCATATTGAAGAGCTTGATTGGTCTCAGATCTGTCACCAGTGGATGGTGGTGGTGCTGGTCCCCCATTGCCTTTGATACCCCCAGATGCACTCAGGTGACAATCGTTCTTAATTTTTCGCTGAAATGAATGTATCTCCGCCTAGAGCAGCGGTTCCCAAACGGTGGTATGCGAAGGCCTTCAAGGTGGTACGCGAATAGGACTACTACTTTCTGTTTATCGTCACAAATATATATTCATAGCTATGTTTTTTACTTGTCGGGTTAAGTTAAATAATTCCTTAATTTTCGTGTACTTCCCTTGTTGGTTTTCAAAATGGCCATTATAATTTCTCACAGCCATTATCTTCATGTCGCATTTGTGCCAATTCTGGTTTTCCAAACTTGTGATCGAATAATATTTGGTAGATTGAGTTTTCCTGGAGAAATGTGGTACGTGGTGACAGTATGGGTCCCACAAATGGTACGTGATTAGAAAAAGTTTGGGAACCACTGGCCCACAGCAACCAAAATTTGGTGACGCGCGTGATTAATGTGTTGATGCAGTTCAAGTTCACAGTAGGAAACATGCCAAAGTTTTTGGCATTATGACAGAGCAATTGGAGTTGTTGCTTCGATTGCTGTCCACTAGGTTCGCCGACATTAGACGCATCAAATTTCGTCATGCACCTCGTGATGTGTTCTTTAGAGCTGAGACGCCACATCTCGAATAAATACCACACAACAACACCAAGTTAAAACTTTAAGGAGTGCAGTGTAACGAGAATATTTGGGGAGAGTCCTTATAACACAGCGTTCCCAAGACATATAAACACATTATGCTCCACTACACCCTAATATCGTGCCATTTAGATTACTTTCAGAGACCGATCAAATAAGAAAAGCTTCTTTGGTTTGTAAGTGTCCGCAGTGGCATACCAAGGGGGGGTACCTGAGGGCCGCGGGCCCCGGGCGGCACTTCGCTGACCAAAAATTAATTTTTGAAAGAAGTTTAAAAGTTCTATTTTTTCGTTATTATTTTAAGACATTTTTGAATGTTCTACCGCTTTTCAATTTTCATGTTTAGAAGCTCTAGACTGGTAGGCTAGCTTAAAAGAACACGACATGTGGCTTTGAAGTAAGTGAATTGATAAAACGTTTGGGGGGCGAAGAGTTTTCTGAGAGGGGCCCAAATTTTTTAAACTATGTCCAATGGTTTTAAACTACGTCCAAAACATTTTTCCAAAGGGGGCAAAAAATTTTCCTGCGCCCCTATTTACGGGCATGCTTATTTGGGGGCCAGTTGTGCCCCAGTCCCTACACCTTCCCCGCCAGACAACGACATTTCAGCCATCTCAGTCAAAAGTCCTTTGCACAAAGGAAAGAGATGACACTCGACCGCAGACTGAAAACGTTAGGGCTCCAGTTGTTTTAGGTTTATATTGCCCCTGCTCTCAAAATCTGATAAAAGTTTGCATGAAATCAAGGTAAATAGTCAAGACTAACTTAATCCTTTTTCTTGTATCGTTGGTTTCTCAGTAACGTCCCAACTGCACATCATAACATTTCCTGACACTTAGGCATTGGCAACGAACATTTCGTTGGGGTGGCGATGGCTAGTCCATCTCTCAATCGGAGGGTTGAGCGTTTGATCCACGGCCACTGAGTGAATCGCCGTAGTGCTCCTTGGGCAAGATCGTTCGCCTAAACTGCACCGCTGAGAAGCATATTTCAGGCATTGGCATGCCGCTAATTACCGTCGCCAAAATTATAAATACAACATTTCTTGGCACATCTCATGCTATTTTTTAATGTTCAGTGGGATATTTTCATTAACTGCCATAAGCTGTAGCCCAGTCATTAGGTAAGTTAATCAACATTAAGTTTTGGCGGTTGAAGTGAAGAACTTTGCAAAGATAACTTTTCTCAGTTTCAATACAACTGCTGTTTTTTTGCATGACGTAATGGTGCCACAAAATGGCTTACCTGAAGCGGGGTAGTGCAGTTGGTGTATTTTCGTGCGTAACATTGAGCTCAGATTATCGGTTTGAACTGCAAGTAGAGTGGATAAGAGCCAGCCGATAGGCAACGTGGTTTTCGTGAAGTCGCCTTTGTTCATCGGTACACTTTAAACATTGGCAGGCATAGAAAAAGTTATTTCAACAAGAAAAGTTTAAAATAAGGGGTTGCTCTCATTTTGATGAATTTGAGGCAAGAACCTTAGTCTGAATACCTAATGCAAGGGTAAACGATATGTTTAGATATGATTGTGGTTAACGCTTTTACTAAAAAGAGCGTTAAGCGAAATGGTTGTACAGCTTGGCAATGGCTGCACTGAATAAAGTTGTTCATCGCAATACCATCGAACGTAAGACGTTGTAGTCACTGCTGAGCAACCAAAAAGCCTAAGTCCTAGCTGGCATGGTTTGGTAATACAGTTTTCGAAATAGACGTCTGTTGGTAACCAGTCCCGTCGCTACGGGGGCTTTGGTGGCCTTAGCCCCCCAAAAAAGCTACAAGTCCCCTAAAATTGGAATATGAAACACTATAAATCAGTGGATTTTTTGTCAAATTTTAGAATGTCAGTCCCCCCTGCCCAAACGTAATCTCCCAATGAGAGTCGCGGTAGGGAGCCACGGACCATTAAAAGTTGAAAACCTATGAGTAAACTTTTTGCAGACCCGAATCGTTCTTTCCGTCATTGAGTTTGGATTCGTTAGGGATAGAGGTATGAATTTCTAGCTGGCGGCCAGAAAAAAGCTTGAAGAATTCTTGCTATGTTTAAAAATTTGGAAAATTCTTAGAGCATGGAATGGGCAAGATATCCTGGGATCTTTGGACAAGGAACTACAGCATGTCAGCTTGTTCTGTTTACAAAAATATTCGCTCCTAAATGGAAAAATGGAAACTACACTTTTGAGGTTTGCCACTTTTAAAAATGTTCTTGCTGTTGACTATTGCTTCTTCCACCATAAATCATGTTGTTAAAGGTTAACCCTGGAGCAACGATATTGTATTGGAACGTCAAATGTTATTAGGGCACCAAAATTGCCTTTACAGGAGCCTCAAAGTCTAAATGTTGTTCCTCTGTCGCCTGTACATGTGAGTAATTCCCGGCAGCTTGTCCACGCTATCAAGAGGATGAATTCATTTCCTAGACTGGTCCAGATGGACGATTTGTGTTCCAATAGTGTGCTGGTAGCATACTTGTCGAACCAGATTTTGACAATTGCCCAATGCCCATCTATGTTTTCGTGGTTCTTTCTTTATATAAAGAAGTCGTAAAAGTTGACCCTAGTCTCGCTTTAGCGTTAATTTCACCTGTAAGCTTTTTCTTGCAATTTACAGGATTGAAAACCCGTAACTGACACGAAATCGATTTCCTAGTAAAACAGTTTGCGAGCAGATTTAGCTGCTCTCTCTTTATGGTACGTTGTCATTGAAGTGTGGATACGTGCAGTCACAATCCTCGCAAAGTTATGAAAGCACAGCATGACAGGTAGATTGCTCGCACACCCTAATTCTCTCCTGAAATAAAAATCGTATATCTACTTTACCGTTTCAGCATTTTTAAAATTGACACGTTTGATGGGCCAAAGGTCAGTAGCATATTGATATTTACTTTGTGCACGTGATGTGCCCGCCGACAGTCTGCAAATGTAATCAGTGGTTGGTGGAAGCTGGTGCAACAGACTCGAATTTTGAGAGCGAAACAAGTCCAGTAACCAATTCCCAGCGACGTTGCCCAGAAACCTCTGGAAACGTGGTCTTTGCTCTAGCATTAAATAGAAGAGTTTGTTAAGAGGAAATGTGTAAGTCGCGCTTGTGCGGTGGATGACTACTGTTAGTTACACATTTTCGGAAAATGTCACTGTTTAGGCAAACCAAGTTATAATTGGCCCTTGGCATAAAAACGCCTTCACCGCACCCATGTGCAAAATTCAAAGTATAAGCAAATACTTATTTGGAAATCAGGACAATACTTCATGCAGCCCTAAATTTCCACCTTTGTCTGCATCGCCACTTCCAAGCAAACTAAGCACGAACAGCAACGAGCACAAGTGACTCGATAGTGTCAGTTGCTAAGGAGAGACCTTTACAGATTTATTCACTTTTGACTGCTGGATTGCCATAGCAAAATAACAATGCACTAGCACGGTGAATGTGATTTGCATCGACTGGTGAAAATTTTACCTTCAGTAGATTAAATGTCACAATACTGCCGAGCTGAGACTTTATTAATCAACGAAAGTGTTGGACCATTACATCAAAATAGTGCAAGCTTTTGAAATGTTTTACATGCAGGGCTTAAATTTCCACTTAATAATTGAATGGTTGACAGGATAAGACACCATAATATCGAAAAAACACATGCGATAAGGGAAGAACACACTAGTTAGGTGCTGGCTTATTAAATGTAAAATCTATTTCTCAACGTGGAGAAATTTTCTGTGTGGTTTTCCTTTCGCTCTGTGTGGTTTTCTTTTCCATTCGGATTGACGCTGATTTTCCCAGTGTTTTTGTGTTTCTCGACGTAGTGAAACCATTTCACTTTGCAAGTGGAGAGGATCGTTCGAAAAAGTAGGCAGCAGAAACGTGAGTCCTTCGCTCTGGTAAGAAGCAAAGGTAAACCAGGGTTGATAAAATTTTCCTCTTTGGCCTTCGAAAAGCCGCTTTTCTGATCACGTTGCAAGCATCAAAGATTTGACACGCTTCTGAAAAGTTTGTTGTGCTTCTTACCTCGACGCTGGAAGGTTTCGGATCCACGAACGAATATTTACGTTTGTTCGCAATGCTGTTGATCTGAAGTGACGTAACACCGGCATGCAGGATTTTTGGGGACTTGAAGTTTGTAACGGATTTGCGAGTTTTGGGAGGCGATGAGTCCAAAAATCGTATCCAATTTTGTCCATCTTGTCAGGATTAGCCGCTACAGAGCATACGTTTTGCAGTTTTTCGCAAAACATTGAAAAACCTCACCAAAAGTTTCAAAAGTTAACTCCCACCAGTTTTAACTTAAAAACATATTTTGTAATCACTAGTTGTGCTTTTAAATGTTGAAATGCTTTATCAGCTGTTGTTGAACTGCGTAGGCCCATAGGGAGTGAGTTAGTGGTAGCCTGATTAACGGTGTTGATTAACGGTGTAATTTCTAGTTTTTTTGTTTGGTGTGGTTTTGGTTACACACAAACAAAAGACAGAAATTGTTTTAGGTAAATCGTATTTCTAATTAGTTCGACGATATTTACCAAGGTTAGATTATCATGAAAGCTTAAGTTCACTTAACTTTGCCTGAATGTGAGTCAACCGAAATATTAACACAGACAAACTTAATTGCAACTTCTTTGTATTTAGCAACGTGTAAAGTAACGTACTTGATTGTTACAGATCAGTCTTCGGTAAAGTTCAGATGTCAGACTTGTTTTTTAAGCCGAGCTTCTGAAAAGATAATATGGTTGGATGTTTTTATCTTTGATGGCAATCATTCAAACCTTATCATCTTCTAGCTATGTTCTGTGAAGAAGAGTTTCACAGTTTACTGTAGCACGATACAGTTGCCGTACTCTGAAAAGAACATAATACATGCATAACATGATTGTTTTAAGAAATGTTATTTCATATACATTGCCTTTACCTTTAATTGAATTGTCTTCGTTGTTTGATGAGGGAGTGAACAGAGTTTACCTCGTGAAATAAACAGGGATTGGTTTCACGGATTCGATGTTTTTCTGAGGAAAACAAATTGTGAGCATAACGGCGTTACTTTACTATATAGTGTGCACATTGTTCTCACCTTTTAGTGATCTTCTTTATGGTGGTAAGCAAAGCTTACAGGAGTGAACAACTGTCATAGCTGTTCACCTCGTGTAATCAACACTACGTTAATTATACGGGCGGACGAATATTCTTCTTGGAGTGAATAACTGCCATAGCTATTCACCTCGCATAACCAACACTACTTACACGGCTCGACGAATCTTCTTTTCTTCTTCTTGAATGCTTCTCTTCAAGTCTTCTTGCTTCGAGTTCGTGCCGCAACACAGCTCAGCTGGTTGGTGTTTTTTGGCTGCTTTTATAGCTGCTGAGTTATGTTTGTTCTTTGAAAACACCTTGTTTCCATGGTCTAGAGCGGTCTTGTGGCTCTCCTGCAGGTGGGCGTTTTATTGTTCTTTCTTTATATTTTGTTGTGATTAAGTCTCAGTCATGTGCTGCTTGTGCCATCGTGTCGCTTTCTCATGTCGACGGATGTTGCCCATGGCAGCGCATGATCTTTCTCTGTTCTTTATATTTCAGCTATGGTTTACTTGCTTGGATGTCTATCACTCTTTCCTATGTTTTTTGTGTTCCTACCGACAAATCTTTTCTTTGTGTGGGTGTTTATTGTGTCTCGTGCTTAGAAGGCTTATGGTTAAGCCTGTGTTTCTTCAGGTCATAACCTCTTGTAACCTTTAGTTTATCGTGGCCTCGGTTAATCTTTCTTCTAATGTCACGAGGTCTTGGTTGCTTGGTTACAAGTTCTTGGTTTTGTCCTGTTCTGAGTTTATGGTTTCGTATATATTATTCAGTGCGGGGTGTCTAGTTAAGGTTTCTTTGAAATTGTGTTTTGGGGACAAAGTTCCCACAACACTCTTCTTCAAAAGACGCATCCTGCAGAAAACACAAGTCAAACCTGCATGCACTGAATTGCTAAAGAGCACTGACAGTTTCAGTAGTGAAATAAATTTATTAAATGTACTGCAAACATTTAACCAAGAGACAAATAATCCAGTGCAAATACACTAACCTAAACCTAGAATCTGCAAATTTTAAGGATATTTTACCGGTTGAGACGTAATACCATTTGCGAATGTAATTTGAAAGCATATGAAATAATTATTGTTAGACTTCAGTTTTTGCACCAATGCAAAAATTGGGGTCAGACTAAGCACTTCTTTATGTTAACTTTGAGAAGTCCTTACAAACCACTCCTGCTTTCACTAGCTGCAGTAATTTGCTTTGAATAAATAATGTTTATGAATCCAGAGTATGGGCGTTAAAACTTGCTTTACAAGTCGATATGGCACAATTTTACAATTTCAAAGTAAATCAACTACACGCCGCTTAAAACTACGGCGCAACCTAACATCAGAAACGACTTCTAAGCGATCAACATGATACTGCTAATTACTACTGGCTGTAGCCAGTAGGGTGGTCTAAACATTACAATCAAAGTTTACGATTCTGCTCGGGCCATCTGCGATTTTTTCCACTTCTTTGAACGAACTTCATCCGTAACGCATAATATGTAGTTAAGTCCTTGTCAGCTAATCTTGTGCGCTGTCTTTGACTGTTTTGTCAAAACCTCTTTAATCTGTTTTCACGTTCCATGTTTATTATAATCATGACAGACGTACAGCCGCAAGTACTGCTGCTCGAAAGAAAGACTTCATAAAAAATATTTTCCAGTAAATGCACTAGAGTCCTGGATGGGTTGAAACGTTTTGTCCGCTACCAAATTTAAACGCTCCCATCACCTGCACGAATTTCAGAAATCTTGCCCGTTCCCATCCTGCACTTTCAGACTTCTAACCCGCACTGTTTGCGTCCCAAACCTGCACCTGTCACTGTGTGTCTGAAAACCACTAAAACCTCATGCAACGTGTTTCATCGCTAGCGGCAATTCATTCAGTGGTTTATTTCAAAACCAACGGAAGTTATTAAAAAAACACTGTGAAATAAAACTGCGAAACCTTTTAGTCAACCTCAAGCGCTTCTTTCTCAGCTTTAAGAACAATGTTCAAACAGAGTATGTCGTTCGCTGATGAACTCTTTAAATTTGCTCTTCTGCTAATCAAGACATGCCCAGCCATGCTAAACACTAGCAGCGCTACCTGCTATCACGCAGGTTTTTCTTGAAAAGTTCACTGAGTGCTGGAAATTCCAATCTGTGGTCTCGCCACCACTGGCGAATGTCGCTGAACCTTTGTACCAGAAGCTCTCTGTAGCGTTGAATTTTTTGCTCATGTCACTTTCCAATGCATTGAGTCAACATTTAGTTTCCTGCACAAAGAATTTTTTACCCCGTACCCGCACCGCACCGCGTTCAACCCGTGCCCACACACAGCTCTGTGGGTTACCTGACCCGACACGCAAATGCGGGTTAACCCGCCCCGCACAGTACACCGCAGTGAAGCTTTATTTTTACTTCTGTAACAAACATTTCAACTTTTTCCCGTTGAAAGGAATTTTTCTGGTCTGTGCAACAGCCAAATAATTGAAGGAGTCATACACAAAATGTAAAGACGCAGACAACTTGGTTCGAGACAAAATGTAAATCATTTCGTTAAAAAAGCAATACTCAATGTACTTGCAAAGTCATGCAGAATAATACCATACACGTTGAAAGTCGTTACGTACCGCTGATTGATTCTGATCAGTAGCTTCTGCCTCCGCCAGATACTGCTTTATGTATTCTTTTACTGTCATTTTCGCAACATCTTTGGGAATGGACATTAGCACTGAGCGCATCTCGGCCTTGATGGCCGTTTCAGCTGCTTGCGCAGCATCTTCCAATTTCCTTATTTCTTCTTTCACTTTGTAAAAAGTATAAGCAATGTTTGTTTATATGCACAATCGAACTGGTGATACAAAAGATTTACTTGAGGGTCATTCCATGCTTAAATTAGACACCCTGGTCACCGACCTTATCCGATTTTGATGAAAGTAGTTCTTGTGAAACAGCTTCAAAATTAAATATAGAAAAACCATTGTAGCAATATAGAACAAATATTCACTCCCCAGCAAATTTTGATAAATCTTGAAAGTATGCCAAAGATGTCTACAAATGTTTTGTCGACCTCGAGAAAGCATACGACCGCGTTCCATATGAAAAGCTTTGGGGAGTGTCGCGGCAGTACGGTGTGAAGGCCGCCTGTTACTGGCCGTCAAGTCACTGTATTCCTGTACAGAACCTTCGGTCTGTGTCAGGCAGGGTTGAGATAAACACGCTTTTCTTCAAACAGAACAACCAACCTGTTTTTTTTTGTTTTTGAAAAAAAACAATGATTTTTATTGTTTTTCTTAGCAGAAACAGGTTTTTGTTCTTTTTTTATTAAAAACACAAAAACTCCGTTCTGAATTGTTTTTATGACGTTTGGATTGTTATACCGATGACGGCATTCAAAACTGAGGTAAAGAAATGTACGCCATGTTTGATTTCACAAAGTGTTGTTGGTCAATTCACTCCAAGGTGGCAAGGCTTGAGAAGCATGCGCACAGCAAACAAAGAAAAGCCAATCTCACACAACCTCTATAGTTTCACATCAAATTATGTGATGCCCTGCTAGTTAAGCATCTGTAGAGTGTATTTTTTCAACATATGGTGTGGTATGGTCCAACATCAGAAACAGTTTAGATGCAGAGAAGGCAGAAAAATTGTTTAAAATTAGGCATCGACTGATATTGCTTTTTTGGGGACGATGCTGATATATCGGTCGTTCATGGGCCGATAGCCGATATTTCTAACATTTTTACATCTTGTTTTTTTGCTTTCAATGTCAAAAATATAATGTATTCTATGCCTTACCTTTTTTTAAAAACTTGAGTAATCAGGATTTATGAGATAAATTTTTTAACATGCAGCAATTTCAATATTTTGCTATGATTTTTAATTAATCTGATTAATAATGATGTTTTTGTTTCGCCTGCGACGGCCAACGCGTGCTCCATGGTTCATCTTTGTCTGCTTGTTTATAAATACGCATGCGTTGCTGCAAGGTAACCGTCTTAACTGGGTTTGCTGTGCTTTCTTGCCCAAGTTGTCTGGATGCGTGAGGAATAACAACATTTTGCCAACACCTTCTGAGGCCGATAAAATCGGCCGTTTTGGCCGATACCGATAAAACCCATACATCGGTCTATCTCTAGTTAAAATATACCAATTTTACAGAGCTGAAGAAGATATCCAGTAGAATTTACTCAAACTGTTCGAATCATTC
>JGI24021J15306_10010375_pt1 | contig 11553 bp, 6 predicted proteins | sample Ectturendosymbi1_FD_15306 | JGI IMG/M metagenome (IMG submission 15306)
TTCAAGTTTGCTATTAATTTGTAGAAATTCAAACAGCAGTGCATCATGCAATTCTTGCTTGAATTTCTCATCTGCAATGATATGTTCATATAGTTTGATGACAACTATTTGTATGAGGACATCATTTTTGGTTAGTTGATCAGCAATTTCGATGGATTGATGTGGCAATGTCATGTTTAATGATTGTTGCAAGACATCTGAATTTGTAAGAATATTCTTCATCAGATATTTAACTTTCTTTTCATCCATGGTTCTTTTCATCCAGTTTCCAGTTCAGTTAGATACCAAGTTCAGCAATTTGTCCACTTTCAAAATTAGATGAATATCAGTCCAGCAGTTAAGATAAAGTTATTGCTAAGGCTTACAACTGCTACAATAACACCACTACACCTGCATCTTATTCAAATAGAATGTGTACGCATCCTAATAAATGTGTACACATCCCAGCAATGTGTATGCGTCCCAGCAATAAATGTGTATGCGTCCCAGCATAACCTTCGTCATGTAAGTCTTTCAGATTTAAACTGTATTAGTGAGTGAGTTCAATTCCAGAAAGTGAAGTTCTGTCTGTTTAATTTGCAACTACTGTATTGTACTATCATGCTTTCGTCAGGCAAGTTGTTCAGACCAAAATTGTGTTTATAACTAAATTATATCCAATTTGTAAAACTACTATGTAAGTCTGAGTTCAGTCATTTGGTTTACTCTTTTCAGCCGTTGAAGGTTTTACCTTCTTCCGCTTAGCACCTCGGGAGGCCGTATAAGTGGTGAGCAATGCTCCCCTTATGCCGCAGTGGACATTCCCACACTTGGGTGAATGTCATTTGAATTTTTTTAGGACGCGTACACATCTTGATGTGTGCCCGATACTGCTCGGCATGTCGGTTGCATCTCTTTGTAGTCCGCTTGGATCGAATCCAGCTTGGCTGTAGGTCACTAGAAACCTTTGGTCTTTCTTCGGAACAACCCTTCTGACTGAACACACCTTTGACTTATCATTGACTAATTACGAACCTTCACCTAAAACTACTGTTCCTTGCCTAGTACTTCACTTAGTTCCGAGCTGCGCAACTCGCGGACTGTGAAACGAAAACATGATGACTTTAAATTAGCTTTAGACAATTGAGTACACACTTATACATGAGTATCTTTATAGATAGAAATACAGTGTGACATAAAAAGAAATTGAGTCTCATTTATGCCATAAATTGCTTGAATAGGAGAACCGACCCGTATGGATTGTTGATCTCTTATCGCAATTTGCTAATATGCAGCATTAAAGTATGATAGCTATACAAGCGTTGTGACATATCATGGAGTAACTGGAGATTATGAAACGTTGTATCTTGATGATTACCTTTGCATTTTATTCACTATTTACATTCATTACAAATAAAAATAATAACAAAATATTAATCATGTGTGTTGATGTATTGAAGTTGAGTGATTGAGTTATCAGAGACATAGGTCTTTCAAGCAGACTAGTTTCTGTGAAGATGGACCTGGATTCAGAAAAGATATCGAACCCATGCATAAATGGATTACTTCTGAATCCGAAAGGTATCTTCGTCTCCCATCGGGACGCGTTATACCTACTATATGCCATTGTGTTTTCATTTGCTCTAATTTTCGCTAATGGTTGGTTTGCTGCATGCGATGGCTTTTATGGTGCTTCTGCTTGTTGGCTGTGTCATATGAAACAATAAACCATTACCATTACCATTCCGGCGTCCCTGCCCCTGCTATAGACAATGGACTTTGAAGCAGGAAGGTTACTTCAGGTCACTAGAGGTCTGTCTTTGTCCGAATTTCTGATTCATTGAGTTGTTGCACAATATGTCGTCATGGAATACGTCACTACGTCTACGTGCGCTGAAGCGAGAAGGTCATTTAAAGCCTTTTCCGGAAAAGCTGATTCATTCTGTCAACTCATCGCACCATTTCGTCAGTTTCAACTGATGCGTTCTGGATAAATTTCAGATGATGAAATTCAAATTCATCTAAAATTGAAAAGTGGCCATGAATACGGTGCTGTGGCGATTTGCGAGTAGAATGGATCTACAGTATCCTGTGTAGGACTGTAGATCTCAATCTTGCTTCATCAACGAAGTCTGGAGGTTTTTAGCTTTCTAACTTCACAACTGAACGTACAATCAATCAGTACTGTACACAGTACAGTAAGCTAGTGTACTGCATCTACTGTGCAGTACTGTGTGTATGTCTGGTTTTCGCAATGCAGCAAACTAGGAAAGGGTTTGATTTAGCTTCTGTGCAGCAAATTTAAAGTTATAGGCTAGATAGTTATCGTGAAGAGGTTCTTTAAACGCACTGAATACGCCTACGGTAGTGCAGTCAAGCACCAAATCTTCAACTTGGCCAGGGTACAGTAATACAACATCCATGCAGTAATTCTAATTAAGTCAACAAATGACTTCCTAACGTTTAGCCTTGCTAGTTACTCTTATTGAACTTTACTGTCTTCTTGCGTAGTTGTGTAGCATTCCTTCCTTGATTAATTTGATATTTTTTTTTAGGCAAAGCATGACAAACAAGTAATAAACAACAGTACCACAAGACAGACAAAAAACAAAAAAATACAACCAAAAGAAAATTAAAAAAACACAATAAACATCAACATAACACATGATGATCGGTGGGCAAGCATTAGCAATCTGGGTGAAGAGTTGAGGCATGTACAGATGAGCAGGCAAGGCAAGCATACAGGTGAAGGAAGTGGAAGTGAGCAGCAATAATAGTAGTGAGGCAGAGAGCAAGGCATTTTTAGTTTATCACAACATTGCATTACAAAACATGTAGCAAGGGCAGAAAACAATGTGTAATGTTTATGCATTCGAATCGTCAAGCAATGTAAATTTACCAACAGACCATAGTGGGGTGGGTTGCATGGATGAGAGAGTTGTTCCCAGCCAGATGCATGGTGTCACCAAATGAAGTTGAAGAGTCAAGGGTATGAACAGAGGTTGCAGTGATATTAGCAGTAAACATTATTTATTCCAGTACGTTTTAGGTACATGAAAAACAAATACGTTTAGTATGTTAGAGAAGTATTTAGTTCTAGGATATAGTTTCATAAAAAGTCAACTTACACCTCTGTGAACTAACCACTTATTTCACAAAGATCACTGGTGTCATGTCATTGACACCATCATTCAGCTTTATATGATTGTGGGCCTAGGAATTTGGCTGAAGTCCATCGTGTCTGTGAGGTCTTGGAGGTGGACATCACTTTGTTTGCCTCGAAATCTCCATATTGCAGTGAGAGTGCTCCTCAAAAGGGCAAATTAATTTGATTGCTTCTATTAGCCTATCTCACTACTATTTGTCATGCTGTCCCTAGTAAAACAAAACCTAGTAAAAAAATTGATTAATTTGATTGCTTCTATTAGCCTATCTCACTACAGTATCTGAGATAGACTAGCATTATTGAATAAAAGTTTTTGAGGATTTCATTGTGTATTTTAAAGTAGTTATTCCGAGTTAACTTTGTATGTAATTACATTATTATCTGCAGAAATTTTTCTCAAGACGATCTAACCTGAATAAAGAAGCTGCCAAAACCGTTTTGCTGTTCATTTCGTTGGTTTCACTAGTATGGAAATACTTGGATCAAAAACTTCCAACACTTATAAAGAGAAAAAGTAAGTGTGGGATACTTTTGCATATATCTTCAAATTATCCTTAATAGTTCTCAAAGGGTTCTTATAAATCAAAAAAATTTGGTGGCAGATGCACAAGTCAAAATTCAATAGGCTTATGCAATTTTTCATGTAAAGATCATATATGTCAATCTTCACAATTTCAAAAATTATTTTACTTTTTGCTTTTTTCTACGAGGTAAGCAATTTATGTTTTAGCTTCAAGGCAGTATATAACATAGCGCTGTATATTCAAATGGCAAATTTGTAATAGTGCAGTGTTACATGGGTGTGTTGTGTACAGACCTTATGCGATGCTGTGGCTTTTGAGTGTATTGACTTGATAAATTACATAGACAATGTCGAAGTCAACCTAAAGATGATTGGTTTTGCATGTTTTTAAGAGGTAAGTTTATTCAGGCATTTTTGTGAATCAAACCACAAAGTAACACAAATACAATAAAGTGGAATACGCACTATAGGGCTGAAGAATTAATTGCATGTTAACAAAAATAAAATAAGAGAAAAAATTGAGGACTTAATAATTTTGCAGTATAGTGTGAACTTTAGTAAAATATTCATGTATCCCTTGCCAGCCCTATTCTTGGCATAAATCAACACTAAATTTTCACGCTATCAGGAAAATTGAATTAACAAAATGCAATAAATTGAACTGAACGTTAGACACAATCAGGTAACAAAGTTTTATGTGCACTGACTTTGCTTTATATTGGCTGACTTTGAATATTAAGTTTTCTGTATTTGAGAAACATCCAGCAGAACTTCATTTGATAGTACAAGCAAAGCTAGATACCTATTTGGCACGAAGTTTTCATAACTTGTAAATGCCCACAAACCAATTAAAAAGGGCACCTAGTAACATTCAACAAGTAGTGAAAGTTGGCAGTGGCTATAGAACCGCCTGTGGATCTTTAAGTTCGACACCTAATTCAACCATCTCCTGCAATGTGACAGTAGCGCATGACGAGAATGCAGTAGGCTTGGTAGAACCATACTAAATGCAAAAGGTAAGCGTAAAACCTAACCCTAAACTTAACCCTAACCGTAGCCCTAATCTTAATTGTAGCCCAAACCTAACGCTAAGCTAACCTAACAGTAACCCCTAAAGGAAAAGTTTGGAAAATTTTGAAAAAAAAATACTGGTCATGAATTGAAATGTGCAAGTGAAGTAGTCACTATTATGAAAACGCAAAGTGCTAAGATTAGAGGCGAACCCACAACCAATGGCATGGTAGACTTGAAACCTAACTGGTAGGCTACCAGGTTGACGCTGGTTGAGTGACAAACTGACCACTTTGTTCGAACCGTGTCATGCCAGGCGGTTTCCTAGCCATTTCCTTAAAACTTTGATCAGTTGAAAAAAATTGTAATTTTGATGAACTGTATATTTTTCATATTGTTTATTATTAAGTATTATCCCAACTAGATAAAGAGACTACCAAATTTGGTTTTATGATTTTTTTGCCTAATTTATGTTCTAGGTTGTTGTGATTTTTCAGTATGCCTTGTGGATGTCTAAAATGTATGCAGGCCACACTGAAACCAGCCAATCAGTTCAAAAAACAAGGTCACAGAGATTGATTAGACCTAGGTAAAGAACCAGCTGCATTTTCAAGAGCAAAAACAAATATATAGTAGGATTTCTAAGCCATGAGCATGCTGATAAGTTGTAAAACTTGAATGTTGAAACTGATTAAAACAGTTTTTTGTCACATTAGCCACCTCATAACAAAGCTGTTCTGTAAACTCTACAATATTATGTGTGAGTTTTCCTTATGAGTTTCATCACCATCACCCCCACTTTAAAACAACATAATGCTTGTAATACTGTAAGTATCTTGCGAATGAGTTTTAGAAATAGGTCATGCAGAAATCCTCAAACAATGCTAATTGCTGAGGAACTTGCAGGAATACAAAAATGCATAGCACACTCACACTGCAAAGTGCACGACCAAAAACTTGTAGTGCATGAACATTTTTTTAATATTTTATACTTTATGCCAGGGTTTTTTAAGGTGTTTTAGGAACCTGATTTGGGTCCCTAGAATTAAAAATCGGGTCCCTATAATCAGAGAAAATGATCATCAGGTTCCTAGAATTAGAGAAAATTGGGTCCCTACAGGGCCATACCGGGTACCTAACATTTTCCTTACGAAAAACCCTGCTTTATGCATATGTGTGCACTACTAAAAATACTTGCATGCTACTGACATTCACAGAAAATTTTTCACCGTTGCATTATCGATAAGGCCCAATGATTTTGCATGCATCAAGATCTTGGAGGAAATAGATTTGCTGTCACTGTTATTTTATCAAAAACATGAAGGTTTATGTGCAGATACTATGTTATGTACAATAGTCATCATGTCCAGTAAGTTTCATTATTTATCTGCAGAAAACCACAGAAACAATAAGAACACTTTCACCATTGCAGTCAATGTTATTTTTCCTTTTGCAACAATATTGTTCACAGAAATTTCCCCTTTTGTAGTATGGAAATCAGATAAGTTGTCTAGATAAAAATCATAATCGATCGAATGAGAGCACTTGTAAAGTGGACATTGAAAATGAAAGACAAAACTCACCCACATTGAAGCAAGACTGTCTAATATTTAAGTCTGTAATGCACTTTTTTCAGAACATTGATGTATTCTTCAAAAGCTTAAGTTTCCTGCCAAAAAATCAGTAATGGTAAATAAAAAAGATTTTTGCATGCTGCATCACAAAATTAGTTTTTTTTAGCTTTTCAGACTAAACAATGCATATAGTGTGTTTCCTTTCAACCCAGTTACATGCAGCAGTTGAGCAACTCAGCAACTTGAATCTAACATGCTACCTTACCACACCAAATTTAGGCTTGATAACGTTTTTCATTTTTTAAGACTTAAAAATAAAACAGCCTAAGTGACAAAGGGCAAGTAGAAACCTGATAATGGAACAGCTTCTGTTTTATATCCTGAATTAGTTACACATGTCATGTAATTTTCAAGTGGAACTGGAAATAGGACATATTTCTTAATTACACTAAGAGCCTAAATGTTTGTTAGCTATGTGGATATTAGCACCACATTTGTGCACACATTCTTTCAATGCTAAATAAATTGTCTGTTTTGTTATATTTGTTGATGATGTATCACTGCAATGAGTCTTGTAGTGCAAGTTGCACACTAACTCATCGCAAGTGAATGCTGTGCAATGTTCAGCAAGCATTTATTGTTCAGCTTTTCCTCTATATTCTACTCTTTATATCTGCACATTATCTTTTAAAGTTCCCCTGAAATTAGGGATCCCGACAGAAAGGAATGGGGCACTAATTTCTAGTGATGCTGGCAAGGTTCTTCACTTTTTCTAGACAGGTGTGCATTCCTATGGTTATTACCATATCCAAAAAGTATAAATTCAAGATAAATCCATGGTCTAAGATTTGTAGGTAAATTAGGCAATTTTCATGAAAACGTTTTTGAATTCTTAAATGTACAGTTTTGTGACACTGTTACTGTACATGTATTTTCATGTGTTAAACAAATGCTTTCTGCTATCAAATAGTTGCTATTAAAGGCTGCATTGGGTACAGTGAAATCTGTTTTTGTTCCAGGTTACACAATGGATATTGTTATAGATCAACCAAGTTCAGCAAGTCAACCACCAAACACAATCCAATTAAACAACAATGTACCTCCTGGTGATAAACATAAAAATTCCCATACCAACAAAAAAACTCTGTTTGGTATTGGGATTCTTTTTTGTGTAATTTCAGGGTGTCTTTTCTCACTCAATGGCTTAGTTGCAAAGTTGATAACTTCAATTGATCCATTACAAATGGCACTTTCAAGGTGTATGCTCCAGTTCTGCATTTTGTTGCCATTCATCTCATACAAATGCTACATTGGCAAAATGGACATAATTGGTCCACCTAGAATGTTTAAATTCTTGATTCTTCGTGGATTTACAGGATCTACAGCTGCAATTTTTCTATATGAAGCTATTGCACGCCTTTCTCTGGGAGATGCCATTACTATTTCCTTCTCTAATAGTGTCATTACTTCATTTTTGGCCTATTTTATTTTGGGTGAATCTCTTACTATATTGGATTTAGCCCTGGCCTTTTTCACAAGTGTTGGTGTTGTGCTGATCGCAAGACCATCATTCTTGTTTGGTGGTTTGGGAGCTGATTTTACACCTGATAAAGTGGCTGGAGTTTTGTTTGCTGTTGCTGCAGCTATTATGGCAAGCATAACGTTTGTCACAGTGCGAAAGTTGGGAAAAAAGACACCTGCATTGCTTAACATCACTTATTACTCATTCTGTGGATCTTTTACTTCTTCAGTAGTTTTGGCTGCCTCTGGCCTTTTCAAATATCCGTGTTTTCATGAGCTTCCTCATGTTTTTCTTCTTGGCATTTTGGGATTATTTGCTCAGCTTTTTCTGATTATGAGCTTACAGTATGAAAGAGCCAGCACTGTGGCTATTGTGCGGACTTTGCAGATTGTCTTCATTTTCTTCCTGCAGGTAAATGTGCTGGTTTTAATTTGATATGAGTTATAATATTCAAGTGAATTTATTTGCCTGGTGCTTTCTTAACTCTGAATGATATGTTTAATCCTTGCCAATTTAGACTGAAGTGTTTGTAGCATCGATCATACTAAGCAATGCCATAATTTAATGTTTGCTTTAGATATCATGACTATAAACAGAGCTCAAGTGCAATGCAGTATACTAAAACAAAAGTATTGCAATGTAGCACGATGCATTAGTTTTGTTGATACTGAGTAGCCATCATGTCCTTCAAAATAATTGGTTAGTTCCAGTAAAACCACTTTGTAATGTGAGTGAGCATGCAACGCACAAAGTTATGACCTCAAATGACTTTCAGTCGCATTTACTATTGATTTAAACATTTGTGGTATTTTGGTATTGTTTTCTGTTTTTGATGAATTCTGTGGTACCCATCTCACCAAGGTAATTCATATAACAGCAAATTTTGGTCAGGTGACACAAGTTACAAAAGCTTCTGGGAAGATGTTAATGTGGTTATTGTTTGATTCTGTTAGGGTTATTTATGTTACTTATAAAAGTACTGTGAAACATAATAAGTTTGTCTTTTGTTTTTTGGTAAACATTCATTGTCTACAAGATTGGTAAATTGAGCAGTTTGATAGATATTATTCTTGTTGGTATGGTCTCAAAACTCAGGCTTGTATTGGTGAACAGAATGCGTTTAAAGCTTTCATTTATGCCATGTGATGATCCAAACGAGTTGTTGTGGCAGAGTCTTTTGTAAGATAAACATTAGACTGTTGAACATTTTTTGCTCTGAATAAAAAACAATGAAAATAATGCTATTTGTTTTGAAAACTACATTTTCCAGCTTGGACTCATACAGCATTCAATTTTTACAGGTTGTTGTCCTGCACGACATTCCATCAGTTCTCAGCATTGCTGGTTCAGGAATAATTTTTCTAAGCATCATCCTGTTAACCGTCCGAAAGATTTACAATCAAAAGGCTCGAAAACACAAACCACCTGAAGTTTCACAACTGAATAATAGACATGAAGCATTTTGAAACTACTTGGATTTACCTGAAGCGGATGGATGAAAGCCAAGTCATTCAGGTGGAATCCTATTCCACACCGCAGCTTTTGCAAAGGGCACTCAAATTTGTGAATTGTTGGTTCTTCTTGCTGCATATAAGTTATATTTGTGATTTTTAAATGAAGTTGCTCATGGGCAACTCCCTAAAATGGATTTTTGTCATACCGCACAATGTTTTTCCTGTTCACCTCAGCATGTTACTTAAATGCCTTACTTGTTGTATGACGTCATTTCCTTGATGTCAAAGTTGGGCACTGCAGAATTATAGATGGCGTCCACCTTCCTAACATAGACGACCGAGTTTCCTTTCCAAAATGGATTTGTCTTTTTAAGGCTTACAACAGGCGTTGTGAGATCGTGACTCTGCTCGCGAGCTTAGCTTCAAATAGCTCCAGTCTGCGGTCTCAGCGTTGCTTTAGTGACTTTCATTCAGACCAGTGCTGTGCGCAGTGTAAGAAATAATGTTAGGACTATTCTCTCTAAAAAAGCAAGTGTTATACTAAAAACGGCTTTTTTATATCTATATCTCAATAAAAAAATCCAGTGATTTTGTGGATCCGGGAATCTTTTGCAAATCGTTTCGAATATCTTCGCCTGGTTAATGTATCGGTTTTACGCTTTAAGGCGCAATTTATGTTCTTTCTTCTTTTTGGTGCGTGCATCCTACAATCGCATTTACTGTTAACATTGCGTGTGTTTTCTAAATGGCCTATTTATTTAAAGTAGGCGCTTTCTCCATAATTTCTGTCAATTTTTTCTTGATGTGCTGCCTTCTCTCTTGCGGACCTTGTGCAGGCATTTAAAAATAAGGTTGTTGACATTTTTGGGATGAAACCCTCACTTCTTGAAGATGACACATATTTTCTATTTAACTCAAAAAAAGACATTACACCCGCCCGCCCATACGTTCATAAACGGCATACTCCACATTTTTTTGTAAATTTTCCCACACAGCTTCAAAAATTGCCATTTCACTGAACACTGAAAGACAGTATTCAGTACTTGATTTACTTCGTGGTAAGTGCTGGACGTCCATATTCTCTGCTACTGTTTGCCCTGAACTCTAAAGCTGGGTTTACACGCAACGTTAGTTACGCGCGGAAACGATGCGGCTGCGGCAGATGCTCAGTTCGCCCGTTTAAACTGCACGCAAGAGAAGCGACGATTGCTGTTGCCCGGACAACATCTCGAGGGAGCTCAACCGCTTGAGCTGTTGCAGGCTTTCAGCAAGGCGGTCTAGCTAGCCACCACTGCGGGCAGTGCAGTGCTACTGACTTTGACAACTGACATTTTGAAGGTTGTGTTTCATTGAAACTTCATATGCTTTGTTGCACGTTAATAAGTAAACAGTAGGCTATTTGCCTATTTATTAACAACTGATTCTTTGGGTGCATAGGCCTGCACCAGAATCCATTTTAATAAGCTGTTACAGAAGAGTTAGCGAAGTGTAGTTAATATTTTTAAGGACAACCTGTTAATCCTGGATATGCGTGTCACAATTTGGGAACCATTGGTTTAGGAGGCTGGTTGGTTCAGCACCATTTAAATGTTTAAATTACCCTAGGCTCACTTGGTTAAGTCCCTGATTAGCTTCGTGATGATATGTTTTTAATGCTACTGATAGGTTCATAGTGAAACCATTTTTAGGGTAGCTAAAATTCAAACTTTCATGTCAGATTTGAGGCAAAGCAAGTGATATGTGGAAGCAAATGTGTAAGGATTAGGTATAATTTGCAGATACCCATTACATAATGTGCATGAAGAGAAGTTAAATCATGAAACATCCTCAAATAGAAAAATAGTTATTTCTCATTAGTGACCATTCGTGACACAGATAACTTTCACTACTGATCATATCAAACCATACCCATATCAAACAACAAATGTTCCACTTAAGTTTTTATGCTGGCAAAATTAATCCAAACCCTTAATGAACAGCACACGTAGTCTAGGATTATTTTGAAGTAAAGCACTCTAAATATCTGGTACTTCCAAGGGGCTAGTCGCTAGACTAGACGCTTTCGTCCGGTAGCTCATTTTCGCTCTTCGCGCGATCGTACCCGGATCAATTCGCATGACTTCGCAATGCACCGCAGCAGCGCACACGGCGACGTTAAATAAACAAGACCGTCGCGCGGTTTTCTGCGTGAAAACTCCCTAGTGTAAACCCAGCTTAGTATTTCACAGGGGCGGAGCCAGACATTTTCATTTGGGGGGGCCACTGGAGGGGCCAGTTTTGCAACAAGGGGAGCTGTCAATGGTCTGTGTAGGACTTTCAGAAAG
>JGI24021J15306_10010376_pt1 | contig 11553 bp, 3 predicted proteins | sample Ectturendosymbi1_FD_15306 | JGI IMG/M metagenome (IMG submission 15306)
GTTGAAGTCTATCAATAGCATGAAAAAGCAAATTCTTGAAATATGGCTATTACTTAAACTANTCCAANTTTTTTAATTTTAAACTTTAATAAACAAACTTCACTTTGCAAAAAACTGTATGATTTTATCTACTTTAGTTACTTCGCNATTACACTTTGAAATGTGTGCAGGAATTTATGGACACCCTGTAGATCTATGAANTCAGACCAAATTTTTCATGAATTTTCCGCTTCAGTGAACACAAAAGTGGCCGTCTTGAAAAACTTATAACTTTAGTTCTACTTGGCCGATTTTGAAAAAAAAGGTATATTTGGAATCAGGAAAAGAAGTTCTAGTATATCGAATTTCATAAAAATCTGAGAGGGTGGGTTGCATTTTTGAAATTTGCTGGATCAACTGACGTGAAATGACCCAAGTGTGAAATAAAACTCTTATGCTTTCAACACGTGGTATGTTCCAAATGGTGCCAAAATTGGTGTACCATGAGATATTCTTCATCCATAATGGGTGCTGTGAGTTACAATAGTCACAACTTGATATCACTAGTTTCATGGAACAAGGCTTTTTACAGACTAAATTTTACTGGCAACAAGTTACCCATGTCCTACTGTCATTCTGTTTCTTCTATAAATAGCATTGAATAACAAGCACACACCTGACATTTTAAAAATGCTAAATAAAAGTTCAAAAATGATAAATGGGAGGTGTTGAATTAAGTTACATGTCACAAGCATATGAAAAAATATATCAAATAACTGGAGTGGATTTTATATAATTTTGGGTGATAATGATAAGATAATCTATGATCATACAAAATGGATGTCTTCTAATGCACACATTTTTGAATAGAAAATACAAAAATTTCAGTAACAAAAGCACCTTTAGCAAATACTGGTGTTTAATGCAGAATGTGCAATTTTAAAAACATGAACAAAACATGACACTACTCTTAAAGTCAGATTTTATCAAACAAAGTCTAGGATTATGGGTACTGCATATGACTATTCCAGGTGCCACCTTCACCTGGGATCTAGTGGATGGTTGCTTTGCAAAAACAACTTTGCATGCAACATATGGGCAGTTCTTGTTGAAAACCTCAAGATAATGGATTTCTTGTTAAAAACAAAATCAACTTTATTCAAATACATTACCATTCTAATCTGTTTGATGCCATCAAAATGTAGAAATTAGAGCAAAAGGACGTATTTAAAATAAAAACACAAAATAAAATTATTGGCGCATCAACCAAAAATATCTTTTACCTTTCACAAGGCAACTTTTCTTTGGCATTAACGTATCCCAAACAGCAACATTTTTGCTTGAACTGGACATTCCTGCTGTTGCAAGGACACTTGCAGAAGAAACAAAGCAGCAGTCATGAGCTCCTCGATCATGGCACATTAATCTTAAATAGGGCTTGGAACTTGAGCTTACTTGCCACATTGTCAAACACCCATCTGCATCAACAGCACATATTTTGTTGCCTAAAGCACTGAAGTGCAAATTGGAAATTTTTGAAAAATGGCCGGACTGATACTGTGAGATTTGCTGTTGGTGACCCCACTCCCACATGCATATGCTACCATCACGAGAACCTGTGAGGTAGTAAGGAAGTGTAGGGTGTGAATCCATCCTTCTGATGCCAGTTACAGGTCGTTTCATCAAAATATTGGCTCCCTGACCAGTCTGACTTTTACTTGACCATGGTATGGAAGACTGAGATCTAGACATTAAAATATGAGGGGCCTTAGAAGACTTACTAGGAGTTGAAACAATTAGAAAACCATCATCATCACCACTTGTAGGTGTATTAATGCCACTGACAGGTTCATCTATCCAAGCCCAGCTGTCAGCAGTAAGCAAGACTGACAGATCAAGTTCTTGGATGTCCTTGGATGAAGCAAGAGCAATGCAATTAGAATTTACTTTGTTAAGGCAAAACGCAGCAACTAAATCTGCTTCTTTGTGCAGGATGGTAACTTTTCCACCAAACTCTTGTTTTGTTGCTGGCACGTTGGCTTCTACAGGGTTATTTGTGACAAGAATGTTTTCATGATCAAATTCAGAGTCAAAAGCAGATTTGTGGAAAATGTACTTGATGAATGTTTCTTGTAGATTCTCTTGCTTTACCAAACTGTGCCAAAGTCTTTTATAGCCCATGATTTCTTTTGATGAACCTTGAAAAGGGGTGTTATTTGGCTCCAACATAGCCTGGTACTTTAGGACGGCTGGGCGCTGCATTCCTAATCCAACTGAAGAACAAACATAGCCTGAATTTCCTAAAGATGGCAAAAAAGCATTTGGAGGACCACCACACTCCTCAATTTCTTTCACCAACTCTCTTTGCCATTCTTGCAACAATTGCATAGTGGCACTGAGAAGGGGAGAGTTTGCATTGAGCTCACTTATATCTAATCCACCAAGTGACAAAAATGATTGAAAGTTGTTTGTTACAGTTTGCACCAAACCCATTCGCATTAATTTCCAACTGTAGAGTTCACAATTACCCTGTTTTGTCTCATTGGCATTGCTTTCAAAATCACAATCATCATTTCCTGAATTAATTGAAGAAACAGTGTCTGTGTCTTCATTTTCTACATCTGAATCAAAGTCAGTGCCTTCCTCTTTTAATGGAGAAACGAATGGTTTTGTCAAAAACCAGTCCCACAGACTGGTCTCTGGTGGAACAAACTTTTCTCTGTATGCTGATTGCTCTTGTCCCCCAGATGAGCTGACACTTGACCTTCTGTCTTGATTGTGTAGAAGCTTGAGATTAAGACGCTTACGAAGCTTTTGAAGATCAGTACTAGAACCAGGATCAATACTGAATCGTGACTTAGCATACTTCACCTGAAGCTTAACCCCCCCACCAAAAACTGCATTCCACATTTTAGTGCCAAGCTTATGAATTGCTAAGCGATACATAAGGGAAGCATTGTGTGATTGCAGGGCATGAATTAACAAACTCATATACACTGCAGCAGTTGCTTCACAAAGTAGCACAATAATTTTCATTCTGCTTTCACCACTTGACATTTCAGAATTGAGAAGTGCTTGCAATACAGCTACACCAGGCCACTGCACTGGTGTTGTTGTTGGAGCTACATAGTTTGATGTGTGAATTGGTGTTGCGCTTTGCTGCAAAAATGTTGGGGTTAAAAAATTTTGAGACGGAGATGAGGAGTATTCTGACCCTTCATGGACTCCATCACATGTTCCTTCATCAGCTTTCAACAATTGTGACTGGAAGCTTGGTGTACTGGTGTCACACAAGCTTTGGTAAATGCATGAAGACAGTGCAGCAGCTTGACTGCACAGAAGTACAACTTTGTGAGCATGTGTGTGATCAGGATGGGGTAGCATGGAAAATTCAAGAACACTATGAAGTATGTCTTTCGTCATATGACTTAGATGTGTGAATGGATCAGCAACTACAGTTTTACACGTTGCCACAACTGAGGTTATCAAAGGAATGTTTTCACTTGGACTAGGCAGAGGTGAAGAAAGGTGTATTAAACTTCTGTTTTGTATAGATTCCTGTAGCAATAATAAAAGTTCCATTCTCATGGTAGCAAGCAATCCAAATGCAGATTCGTGCAAATTGCAGTATGATAGGAGTGTTCTAAGGAAATTATGGTGACGTTGCAACCATTTTCGTCTTCTTGTGAGCGCTGTACGTCGAGTTTTCCAATCATGATTGTCTGCTAGGATAAGTTCATGTAAAGAAGGAGTCTTTCTAAAAACAGGCACACTTCCTGCTTCAGAGGTTGTGGCTTCATTGTCACTTGATGTGTCAATAACTTTGGTATTCTGCATAACTGGCTTCAAGTTGTCTTCAATTGTAAACTCACTGAGTCCAAACACTCTATGGAAAACAACTGACGCATTTTCAAGCCAAAAGTATAGCTTAGACCGTAGATGGCCACCATCAGAGCTATATGCACAAGCAATTGCTTTTAACTCCTGAACAAAAATTTTGAAACAAGCAGTCATTCTTAAATGATGGGCAAACACATCATGCTTCATTGTTTTTGTTTCTTGGTTTATAACTTCAGGGTCATTGGTAACAACAATTTTGGGAATTTCATTCAGTATTGGAATTTCTTCATCATTATCACTCAATTGCTCATCTTCACTCCAGTCAAGTACAAGCTTTTCTTCACTGGTATCATTGTTAGGCTCACTCCAATCAACATTGTATGACATATCTCCCACAACTTCTGAATGCTTTCCTACATCTGATTCTGGCTTGTTTTCATCAGGCTGTGCCACATTAGTGGTTGGCACATCTGGCAATCTTGCAAGTGAATCAAGTGCTAAGATTGGACAACCTGCCTCAAGATGGGCAACAGCGGTTTGAAATATTAATTTTCTTTCTTGTTCATTGATTTGCTTTGAAACCAGCTTCTGATCTTGATCTAACAACAACCCCAAAGCACTTTTCTCATCATTTTGTGCCCATGTTCGGAGCACTACAGGATGAGAACGAAGATACATGTAAAAATTAAAAATGTCAGTTATATCTTTATAATGTATGTGTTCCAACAAAGTGCTCACAGCTTGACCATAGTTTCCCAATGTCCACTGGGCCATGCTGCGAAGGAAAGCATCTGGATGGTGATGGTTTAGCTTGATGTCATCACTGGAGTCACCCAAAACAAGTTGTTCTAACAACTGGTGATATGTAACATCAGTTTTTTCTCTCAATCGACAAATCACAAGCGCAAGTTGGATATCCTTAAGTTTTTCAATGCAAACTTCAACTGCGTCTCTCACTGAGCCAGCAAGAAGAAAAAATGCTGCAGCCTCCTGAAATCGTTGCTTTCCCATAAGAGCAAACGCATTTTTCAAAGCTGCACGATGCCACCTTTCTTCACTGAAGTTGTTTTGGAAAAAAGTCAGCATTCGCAAATTTTTTACAGATCGAAAAAGGCCACACAAAACAGACTTTTTGTTCAGTGCAAGATAGAACAAAGCTGCATCCAATGGGTCATTTTTGGCTAAAAATGAAGCACGTGCTGTCTGTTCAATAAGCTTCCTAAGCAATGGTGTAGATCTAATCCACCAACCTGCACCCAGGGACTGCAGCTCAGACCATTGTGGTGCTCCACGTTGTACACTTGGAAGAAGCGAAAGGATTTCTTCTTCAGCATCTGAGTGAAAAGCCCATGCAAACTGACAAGAACCCAAACCTTGGTTTAATAGAACTGCACGATTGGCTGCTGGCAGAGAATTGAGCAGACACAAATGGTTGTGCAAAGCCATGACAAATCTTAAGCCACAGTTATCCAAAGCACCTGCACCGCTTCCCGATACAGCATACCCTCTTTCCCCAGCAGTGAGAGGAACAAAGCTTTGATTAATATCAGAATCCTTTGGCTCATCAATTGGACCTTCTCTGAAGCTAGAGGCATTGGTCATATCTAAGGTATCTGCCAGAGCCATAAGCTCCATTTGATCATGACTATTCAATCCTGGTAACTGGTTGTGAATTAAAAATTCATGGATGACTTTACAATGCTCTTTCCCAAAATAGTTAGGTTCTAGTTTTGACAAATCTATTTTCTCATTAGGTTTTGAATGTCTTGTTCCTGATTTGAGGCCCAAAATTTCATCAAGCTCATCTGCCATGTCATCTTTATCTGTATCTTTTAACTCTTCCTGTAAAAAATCTTCCAGCTCAATGGTGCTCGATTGTTGGTTATGCTCAGCGCCCACATTTGCAGCAGCTTTACTGACTTTTGCAGAAACAATCTTTATGCTTCCATCATTTCCAAGGACCTCATGTAGAAATAGTGGTGTTATGTGGCTACTGCTACTGCATAGCTGCATGGAAGTTGCCAGTAGCTCACAGAACTGAAATTTTTCAATTTGTACTGACTCAGAATGACAAGTAGCCTCATGGTAGTCACCATTCATACAAATTGCAAGGTGAATAAGAATTGATCTGACAACATCCAAATGGCCACTGTTTAACAACTCAGAAAGTATCCGAGGATGATACTGTGGCAGTGATGGGCACAATCTATCTACCACCTCCGATAAACCAATCAAAAGATTTCCCCTTGGTTCAGCCACAGAAATCTTTGTTCTGTCTGGCATCCATTGACTAAACACATGCATCTCAGTGGCACTTGCTGCAACAAGCATTCCATCTCTTGCCCAAGACACAGTGACACCACCAAGACCTGTGTGAGTATCTTTTAGTGGTCTAGCTGGTGACTGGATGTCTAATTCAGCCAACTTTGTCCACTGCAACAGTTTCCACTGATTGGATTCATCAACAGATTTTTTAACTAATTGAAACCAATCACCTTTTGTATTTTCATACTTCATTTTTTGTGAAGACAACAAACGGTGCCTTGTATGCACATCCAAAGAGCTCTGCCTCATCAACTGTGGCTTTGTTGGTGACATACTGCTCAAAGAGCTGGTGTGACTAGTGGTTATATCACTGAGATGATTGTTGATACAATCTTGAACATCACAGGGAGCCAATGAAAATATCTGAATATTAGTGGCGTACCCAACAGCTAGAAAAAAAGACCCTTCTTCTTGTGACAACCAGTCCAAATGAAAATTCGATAGCAAGTCAGTACTGCTGACACTTGATGCATGATACTCAATGAGCTCTTGCTCTTTCCATGATGATCCACCACTTGAGGCACATTCGTAAACAGAAACAGCTAATCCTTTGTTCTCACCCTGGTTAGCAACATATAGGCATGCTATAAGGGCAGGACTTGCTGCTTTCACCATGACAGGACGACCCTTAACTGGAATATGTTCTTCACTTAATCCACTAATGAGGTTACACTTCCTCAACTTCCAGTGACAGGTTTCATATGACACATCATTTCCAGGCAATATGGAACAAGACCATAAATAAATGGAATTATCACTGCAAGCTGTGCACAAATGGTATGGAGCAGGATATAAATGATTTTCCATCTCTGAGGCAAACAGCAAAGTGAAATGACCAGCCCAAGAGCAGGCACTGACTACCTTACTGTCATTTGCAAAATGAAGCTGCTGAGTAGATAACTTCGTTACATTTACTGTTACATGAGACAAAATTTGAGGAGCATTTTCAACATCATCTTCACTGCTCTCATCTGATGAGTCAAGCATTTGAATAGTTGCTCTTCGATCTCCCATTTTCTTCAGTGAGGCCATATTTGCAGAAAAAACTACCAACCAAGTGTGAATGGTTGAAATTCCACCTGTGTTTTCCAACATAACTACAAAATAATCTTTTTTAAACTTCATAGAGTTTTGCTTTATGCTATCTCCAGCACTTGGTGTCATGATCATTGTTGGGAATGTTTCGATGAACAAAATCTCACCCCAAGACCTTTCTTCATCAGTAACTGAGGCAAGATGCAACATACAACCTGGATGAGCAGAAGACTGCTGTGACACCAATGTTGGCTCTGTTTTGTTGTTTTGTGTGACAGACATCGGAGAGTACACACCCGAAATAATTTTTCCAGCATCTACCACTGCTTGGTATATCTGCAACTTGTTTTGGCTAAAGGAAATCAAAGCAGTACTAGGAGAATTGTTGTGAAAACCCAAACACCAACTGGGAAAAAGCACTGGAAACCAAGCTACATTGGTAAATAGATGATCTTTAATGCAACTAACTCGAGCAAGTTCAGACAAACCACCAGAATATGACAGTGGTCCTATAGGATCCACTCTCCACAGAATTAGTTCATTCTGGTCTGGGGAACCAACATCACAACTACTTTTGTGACCAGCGGTCGTTACCATAAGTGGTAACAGAGGGTGAGATGAAATCCCAGACAGATGAAAACAGTGGCCACAAAATCGAGCACTATGACATATACTTGTTATTGAAGAAAAATCAGAGCTGTCGCTGAAAGAAATTCGCCACAAGTTCAAACTGCCATCACAGTGCTTGCTTAAGAGCTGAACACTTGAGTAAACCTCATTATTTTTTGCATTTTTTTCAGAGTCAGCACCTGACTGAAAACTCATGTAGCTAGAAGAATGAAGTATATTGGGTTTGGTAGTATGATTGACAAATAAAATCATTCTAGGACGCAGTGTTGCAGCATCAGCACTGGAAAAAGCCATGGGAATTCTTGATGAGAAACATACTTGGGGTTGACTTATTTTTCCAGCCCTATCCTCATCCAACCAATCAACATGCCAAACAAGTAATGATCCATCAGCTGGGTGGATAGAATAAAGAGCATCTCTGCTGTTTCTCCATGTATGAATCAATCTCTCTGCCAAACCATAAGTAGCAACATCTTTTCTGCTTGCATCAGTTTCAGCAGACATGCAATGGTCGTATACATGGGCAGATGATGCAGGATACGATGAACCACTTAAGGAAAACTTATGCAATGACCTGCTTGAAAGTTCAGCATCAAATTTATTTTTAAGTACCTGGCTCTGGTGGTATTTATTGTTCAACCAATGCACTGTGAATGTTGCAACACTATAGCTGCCTTGGCCTGGGCCAGAAAATGAAGGTAGAAGTGGAATGTCAGCTATTGGATTTATTGATGATGCTATATGAAAATGACGCACATCTTGATGTATATTGAAGTCATGAGCAGGATTCTGAAATGATATTTCCAAGCTGGGAAACTCAGAAATTTCTGAACCTCCAGAAACACCTTTTCTTTGGCCACTTCTGGACCAACTCTTTGTTGTGCTCTCAAACCTTAACAGCCGAGAAACAGGCTGTTTCGTCTCACACCAAATTCTGCATATTTGATCCTGGCATGAGCTAATCAGGACATTTGAAAAGCGATCAGTGTCAGGGAATGAAAAGTTTTTTCTCCATTCAAACCCTACAACTGGCTGAGGGTGAAGCAGGTACGTAAAAGTAAAGTCGAGACTATGATCTCTTTGAAGGTGAACATCATCTGATGTTGAAAGGACCCCATGCTCACAATCAGAAATATTAAGGTTATTCATACAATGTCGTTTGTACCATATTTTGACCATGCACTCTCCTTTTGCAACAGATGCAAACAGCATGTCTCTGCAATTGTTTGGAGAAAATGCCAAATGCAGAGGAGTTTCATCCAAGCCACTGCTCCAAGTATGCTTCCACACTTCTTCAGAAACAGAGTTGCTGCACGCATCAGAGTAATACCACATACTTATCCGAGAACAACCAACTAACAGATAGCTTTCATCAAAATTCCAAGACAAAATGTTAACTTCCCCATCATTTCCCTTTAGTTGAAATGAAGACGATTCATCCCAGTGATATTTCTGCCAGCTTGAAATATCTTCTACAGCATGTGGAGTAAAAATCACAACCTTTTTGCCATACGCAACTGCAATTTTCCCAGATACTTCAGTGCAATCAACAGCAGTGATGAGAACATTTTCCTCATTGGAAATTATCTGAATTGGCTGCTCAGATGAGCTTGATATCACCAAGTCACAACCAGAACCATACACCCAGAAAGTAAAATTATTGATTTGACCAACATCATAACTATAACTCCCAGAATTAGCAGACCCTGTCAAAACTTGATGACAGTTCATCCTGCTCAAAACTATTCTCTCTGAAACAAGAAACAAACAAATGGGAAGGAACAGGCAAATAACAAAAGCCAGAAACAAACAAATGGGTAAAAAGGAAACAGACAGATCACACAAGGTTGAATTTTTAGCCTAATATATCATTTGGCACTAAGATCACAACAGTTTGTTTGCTGTATTGTAGATTAATGTCCCACAATTAGTACTTTACTCAGTCACATTAGTCCTTCTGTTTCATGAAAAATTGGTTTATTGTAAGCTCAGCTATGACAACTGCTATTTTTTCAAAATGATATTTTTGTTTAACAACGTTGGAGCTAGGCAAATTTCACTTTAAAAGGTATAATTTGCCCATAGTGGCCAAGTCTTTGCAACCGCAGAACTCGCCAGTCAATTGTGCTGGACAGATGTTCAAACCCTCAAAAACTTGGTGAGTCTCGTAGTTTGCAGTGATAGAAATATTTTTTGGTTTTGTTTTTTTTGTGGGTGATGTCATAAGTGGGATAGATTTAGGCCATTTTGACTGAGGCTATCGGGCCCTGGGCCCCAACCATAAGACGAAAGTATTTCACTAAGTTTTTAGTTCAAACTAAGCTAAAATCAGAATCTTTTGAGCCTTTGATTGGGTTTCTTTCTAAGATTTCTGGTTCAAAAGTTATGGCCAAAAAAACATAACACTGGTCATTTTACAAAAAATTAGTAACTTTACCAAATATTGGTAATTGTATAATAACTTTTCAATCAGAAACCCTACCCAACGTTCGTCCACCATATGCAACGTTATAGTAACACGCAATGAGAATGTAGTAGGCTTGGTAGAAACATATTAAATGTGAAAGGTAAACCTAACACTAACCCCTAAACCGTTGTCTCATGAATTGAAACATGCAACCACTACTAGGAAAACGAAAGTCGCCAAGGCGAGAGCTGAACCAAAAACCTTTGGCACAGCAGACCTCAAACACATATGCTACGCTATGACATTGGTGCTGTTTGAGTGATAAACTCTTTGCTTGATTTGAACAGCGTCAGGCGACACGGATGAATACTTACTACCATTATTTTTAGAAAGTGGCTATGGAACCACCCATGGATCTTATTTCAAAACTTAAACAACTGCACCGCCTTGCATGACGTGATTTGAATATAGCAGTCAGTTTGTCGCTCAAGCTGCGTTGTGCTAATAGTGTAGTGGATGCATTTCAGGTCTGCTGTGCCAATGGTTTTCTGTTTGCCTCTCACCTTGGTGACTTACGTTTTCATATTAGTGACTGGTTGCATGATTCAATTCATTGCACCAGATTTTCTGCACTTTTTTCCAAACTTTCGGTTTAGGGGTTAGCGTTAGGTTAGTGTTATTTGCGTTTACTATATTTCTACCATGCCTACTGCATTCTTGTTGTGTGTTACTGTCATGTTACAGGTGGTGGTCGAAGAAGGTTTGAAATTTAAAGTTCTGTAGNCACTGCCTTATTTTTATCCTGTGCAGNCAAAGTGCAAAAAACATGAAATGAAAGCATTTAACAACAAAACTGCTAAAAAGAGTTACCATATATACTCGCTTATTTGCCGCACTTTTTTTTACCTGGAATATGGCCTGCATTTTGCCTGCGGCTTATATGCGCAACATACCCAGAGGGCAAAGTTTTCACATGAGCTATCACCAAATTTCAGTCATCCAGTCGAACCACAAATGCCATCTGGCAATGGGCGAAAGTAGGGCGCTATGATGTCTCTGTCAAAATTCGACATAAATTCGTGGGATAAAAGCGTACAGACAAGTACGAACTTCTTTCTTCCGACAAAGAAGATTTCATTGGTTTTGAACAATAAAATTGACTTTCATTACATTTGCCTGTAAAAATCAATATTTTGTGGTTGATTGATCTCGCAGGGTCTTCACCGGTGAAAAGGTCAATTGACCTGCAGCTTATTCGTGAATTACCCTTGATTCTCAGTATATGGCTAAAATTTCTGCTGCGGCTTATCTGCGGATGCGGCTAATAAGCGAGTATA
>JGI24021J15306_10010384_pt1 | contig 11549 bp, 8 predicted proteins | sample Ectturendosymbi1_FD_15306 | JGI IMG/M metagenome (IMG submission 15306)
TGATGTGCAAACTACCGGAAATCACACAAGAAAATATGTTTTACATTCACATAATTCTTCTTGCGATTCTGAGTGGGTCTTTTCAAATATTGTATTTCGACTTTGCACGTTTCATGTACACGAAAAATCGAGAGTACAACACGTAGGCTAACACAAAGCAAAGCATATTTCACTTTTGCTAATGCTTGTTGCCTAAAGTGCGTTGGATTTCAATTTCACCGTCAAGAATTGTAAAAATAAGTAATCGTTATTGGTTGCAAACGCTGTCTTGGAAGATTTTCACATGTTTACAATTGTGGGTAAATCTTCTGAAATGTTTTGACTGTGCATGTTTCACGTCAAAAAAGTGCAATGGCTAAGCTATGGCCGAGCAAGGGCATACTTCACAATAATTCTTACTGACTNTTGTGCCAGTTATATGACCAATAAGGCCCGTCGTTGCTAAATTTGTGACAACAGCGCATGGAGCACCACCAGTATTGAGCAACATTTACTTTGATTCTGTGTTGAATCCCTTGTTCTATTTCGCCATAGGCAGGCTACTTTACGTGACTGAAAAGTGTAAAATATTANTGAAAAAACATCTTTCCATGTGTCTACGTTTTTCGTTTCTGTTGCATGTAACACTTCAAGCTTGANCAGAATACAATTTTGACCTTCACCCGACTGTGAACGAAGGCTACTGGACAAATGTTTTATTTCATACTTTTTGGTGTTTTTGCTTTTGGTACCCATTGCGTACCCATTACCCATTGCGTTTTTCGAGCGGCAATTACGTATTGCCTTTGAAATAATAAAGTGTATTCGACATCCAACAAGTTAAAAGTTTATGTTCAGTTGAGCTTCAGAATTATTGCTGGCTTATTCAAATAAGTGACCGTGCTCCCAAAACGTTTCAATATGNCTCAGGAATAGCGATGAAAAGTTTTTTGCATTTTGAGCTGGGGTACTGACGGTGTTAGCATTATTTAGAGACCTTAGCAAGCCTTTACCAGCACGGAATTATATACTTTTGTGAGTGAAATATTGTGCAGTATAAGTTTGTAGNAGGCAAATGATTAGGCTACTTCGAATTCAACCCTGATTCAGCTCAGTTTTCTATGGAAGATTTAGGTGGCATTCGTGTTACATTTTTGTGAAGTTACCTTGTATCCCACAACCTTAAATTCTTTGGAACAATTATGAATGTTACTGATCGCTTTGTATTAGAAGCAATACTGCATACATTGCTGGATGTTAGCCTAGAAGGCACGAAACCAAGCGCACCAGCAATGCACGCATGGATGTGGCCGGTGCGAGAGCGAAAACTCTCGCGCATGCGATGGCGGTGTCGCGACCTTGTTCGGGCGGACGTCATTCTGTGTCAATCCGAATTAATCCTGACTGAAGTGTCAGAGTCCGCCAGCTTCGAGAAATAGTCCGGTTTCAGCTAACAACTGAACTCTGGAATTAAATCGCAATCTAAAGTGTTAAAATACTTCTTTTCATTTGTGTTAATGCATGTGTGCACGTGAGAACGAACACAAGAGAGAAGTAATCGACTATGTGTTTTGCGCTCTTTGCATGGTTTGCCTGAGCAGAGTTGTTAGCTGGCATGGCCAAGACTGCAACAGGCATGCAACGAGTGCAAAACACTTGGTCGATTGGGACTGGACTATGTCAAAATACTCGGACAAGAATGTAGTTTTACAAACATACGTTTTCTTGATTCTGGTCGTAATAAATAACAAAAGGTCCTCAGGCATTACGGCAAAACCAGTGACTGCCTTTCCAGAAATTTGTTATGTTACCAGAAACTTGAATAACGCTTCTCGTAGCTAGTACCTAACTGCTCGCTGAATCGTCTCAACTTGTGATTATTGTTTATCCGCTGATTTTCTCATGCTAAAAGCACTTGTAAAAAAATTACTAGGTTAACCTACTGAAATAAGTTTGATATATTTTTTTACTTTTGTTTACTAGATATGTTACATTTTCCAGTCAACTTGAGGCACACCAAGACAATTGAAAACAATAATGTGCAAAAACGAACAGAAGCCGGAGCTGGTACCATGTTATGAAAAACAGAGCTCCGAAGTCGGAGCTGTGCTCATGAAAACCAACAGCTCCGGAGCGGTAGCCATGTTTATGAAAAGGAAAAGCTCCGGAGCCAGAGCTGTTTCACTTTTGCCACGGCTCCGCATCCCAGCAAATCAGTCTACTGCGCCAACTTATATAATGTTTCGTATCAGTGATGTGTCAAATATCGATAAAAACAGACTAAGGTCTTCAAAATACTTTCGATGCAAGCACGCGTGTAGCAATATACAGTCAAACGAATTTCTACGCAACATTGGAATTAGAATAAAGCGTAAACAAAAACACTGACAAACATGTCTGGAATTACATTTGTCTGCAGTCCTGGAGTGCATTTAGAACTAAATCACTTTCCCCTTTGTCAATGCCGTTGTCTCCACTGGATTGCCCTGTTGCTTTGCTGAGAGCACTTTGGGATTTTTTAATGTCCTGTTTCCGTTTTTCGTCGCCTTGATAATCATCAGCTTTTTGAAAGCACTCAATTGCTTTCTGATAGCAATCTACAGCTTTTGCCACCAGGTTCTTAACCAAATACAGAGTACCGACATTGTTCAACAAAGTTCCATAAATCTGATATTTGCAAGGATCTGGCAAATAAACTTGCATTGCTTCAATAGCTTCGTTCAGCACAGCTATACGTGNGTTTGTGTCTGGCTCGCATATTTCAATGCTGTGTGTGACCCAACCGGCTTTGACGCATTTGTACTCGTCGCTAACCCCTTCGATACTCAGCAAGACTCTTTTCATTTCACGAAGCTTGGAAAGAAAAATATGCTGTGTGAAAAACTTAAAAGTATCTTGCTCTTCCATGGCATCGGATATTGTGTGTTTCATGCCAGCCATGCATTTCTCAATAAGCAGCATCGCCGCATATGAATCACTAGCATCGAAAAACATTTCATAACATAATTCAAACAATAAAACCGCAGATAAATATTCTTTGTTTTTGCGAAGTTTGTGCGCTATGGACAAAACTTCTTTCGTTGCAGGCTTAATTTTATTTTTTATGATTTCCACCAATTTTTGCTTTACTTCTTCTATTCTTTGTCGGTTTCCAGTTGCAAGAAGACAAGTGCAGTATTGTAGCAAAAAGGATGCTTCTCTGATATCTGGACCTAAAAGGTATTTTTGATTCAAAATACCAAACGCCTCGTCGTATTTTCCGTTTTTCAGATAGGCAGCAGCTTTATCTAAAAATGGAGAAAATATGATTGGCAAGTTGAATTTACATGGTTGACTGACAAATTTCATTACATGGTTCTCCCTTCAAAAAAAATTGTATGAGTGCATTTTGCCATGCCGGCGTCAAAACCATTTGCTGGATCGTCTACTGCTTTTACTCTTCTGCGAAAAGAGAACGTCGACGGTGAAAGACGAAAAAAACTAAGTGTGCTCAACCCTGCAGCCAAACTTCGGTTGTGTGCACACAAAATACTGGTTGGTTTTGGTTACGGATGTTTACAAACCAAATGTCGAACACCTGTTTTTCAAATGTTGATTTCCAAAGATGAAAAATAGTAAACCAGCCACAACGCATTTCGCAATAACCTGCACGACTGGTTTATTTAGATTTTGCCTGATTACAAATTTGCCCACATCAAGCACCAGCGCTAAACTATACGAACATGCCTTACTCTGCTAATGCACCATTACTAGAGAAAATGAGTGTCCTTATACAGCAATGTTGGTGCAAAAACTAAAGTCATATCAAAAATTAGTAAAAGCTTGCAGGCACAAGACCAACGGTACGGTATATCTTGGTAACACAGCCAGCTTCTACCTAACTTCGTAGCGTCTAGATATGCGAGATATCACCTGTCTACAAACGGTTTTAGGAAATACGCACAGACCTATATAATTAGCTTAAAAATTTTCATGGGTTATTAACAAAATCGTCTTCAAGTGATATGATATAAGCAAACCCAACTACAACGCGTACACGCGTTTGAGTTTAAGCCCAATCTGTGGTGGTCTACCGACATTTTTAAAATTCTGGTGTGCTTAATGTAACTGTCCTTCAGTGGTATTTATAATCAGTTGGCTTCAAAAATACCAGCAATCAAGCAAATGTTTAATCAGACGATTACTTTAATTACAGTGGGAATGTTTGGCTGAGCTTCACTGCGAAACAAATGGGAATTCGGTTTGTTGATTGGCTGTTTCATGCTCTGCTGTTACTCTTAGAAAATGTTCCCAACGGTTATTTCCTTAAGTAAATTATTAATAACTTTTTCATTCACCCCATGTCCAAAACATACTGAGTCACAGCTATACTGATAAAAAAAACTTTAAAACGTCAAATGAAACACATTTGATGTTAACTGATTCAAATTTTACTCAAACTATTACCAAATCCTTATAACATAATAATATTCATGTTGCGTGTATGTACTGTAGCATACCTCTGTTGCAAAAAATCAACACCAGCATTGTTTTTGGGCACAGTCGAGAAACATCTCTTGTGAAATCTGCAACAATGTGTAAAGAATCTAATTGGATGATTTAGAGTATTAAGGTTTCATTGTTTACACTGATCAAAGCCAAAATAATTTTAAAGTCACCAAAAAAGCATTTAGTTTGTTTCAATTTTTTCCCGTAAGTGAGCAAAAGATCAACCCTTATATATCCCAAAATGTAGTAGATGAGATAGGGTTGTTTGTTTTTAGATTATCCCACAACATATCGCATTTCACCCATTATATTCTCAAGTGAGCTAATACAGGCTTTCGCACATACTGAATATCCGAAATTATTGAACGTCCACTCCAACAGCGGACTCTGTTTTGAACCATTTCAAGTCTATAACTTTTCGTAGATGATTATTCTTCTTGAAGCCAACCTTTGCTTTGTTGAATGGTTTACATTTCAATTCTATGTGAAACATATTGTTGGCAGCATTAACTTGCTTAGACATAAACGTATTCTATGCACGTATACTTGTGAATTCTGAACTCTTCTATGCTTGAGCACAAAACCAAAGTTTTTGCCTTCACGTCGAAACACAGGTTATTAAAAGCATGGAGCACGAAACAAGTTAAGAACCAACTGTGAAAAACGCCGGCGCTGTTTCGACATTCGACTTTTCCTGAGGCGGATCACTTAAATTCCTGCTGTTCGTAGATCTTGTTTCTTCAGGTAATTTAATAAAAAACCTGACTAAGCTTTCTTCTTGCAGTTTTTACTGATCTACGTTTCCTGTTTGTTTTTTCTAGTTATGTGTCGAAAATGTCGAAAATCTTTGGTAAGATTGTTTGAAATACAACCGAAGTACTTTTTTATTTTGTGAAAAATCTACATTTTTGTTTTTTATTTCTGTTTGATTTACGTCGAACATTTAAAAAAATTTTACGTCGAAATTAATTTTTAAATGTGGAGCATTTCAAATTTCTACGCAGTTGTTGTCCCTGTCAAAAGTTTTCGTCTGTAAATTCGTAAGAAAATAAAAAGTAAAAAACCGTATTTCGCTCATGAAACTCAAGTTTTTGCTTAGTTTATACACCTTCTAATTTTTAGGATTGTTTCTTGACGCAAAGCCACAATGTTAAAGATCTATATCCGTTGAAAAGCTACGTCTGTGCTCTAGCGATTTTCAGCCATTGATACGTTATTTCAATTCATGATAATCACTTTGAATCGACTTACTTTCTTGTCTACCCCCGATATTCTCATTTGATTGTCTTCTCTGCTGTGGACATCGTCTTTCAAGATCCCTCCCTACTTCTCCATTAGGTCCTGAAAACGATTGAGAAAAGAGTAAATTGCTAAGACAACTGTTTGCGTAATTTGTTAAGATGATTGTTGTCGTTCCAGTGAGACTCCTTGAGAAAAAAAGAAACTTATATGAAGACTTCCCCATACAATACTATACAACCACACAAGCCTTGATAAAAAAATGAAAAGCAACTTTTTTCCGTCACGATTGTAAGAGCTTTAGGGTTGATTGGAAACGATGTACTCATTCTCAGAACACGGTTTTGCCTACGACGAGTCTGGTAAACGTATGTAAGTGAAAACTACACACCACGATTTAAAGCATCCGGCTTGAACTGGAATGTGTTTTCCGTGGATTGCGAANGACGCTTTTTGTGTAACGCTTTTTGTAGCACAAAATAGCGCCTAAATCGAGCATAATACACAACAATCAAATTCAAAACAGAACAGGGAAAGGGAAGAGTTTAATTTTGTACGATTGCAAGTGGTTATTTTAAGTAATGAAAATTGAAAAAAAACAAAACAGGGGAGAGTTTAATTTTGCACGATTACAAGTGGTTATTTTAAGTAATAAAAATTGAAAGTTATAGCGATGTTGCCAGTAAGAGTGTTATAAACGTACCTTTCACAGCGGCTTCATTACATTCATGCCTTTCTTCAGTGGTGGTTTGTTCAAGCATGGTTTCAACATCTGGTGGTTCTTGAGTGACCAGCTCACTTGTCACTTCTGTCATGTTGCTATTTGGAGCTGAGCAAGAAAACGTTGCAAGTAAAAGGCTTGGTTGAAACGTTTTTGCGAAAAATGTGTTTACGCTTCTTTTTTCACTTCGAACCTATTTCGACTGAAAATGTTTGACCACTGGTACGTTTCAATGATCGAATAAACTTAGCAGCATAGTTACCATTTTCTAGTCCACACGAAACAAAATGCGATGCTTTTCAAGCAGCCAATAGGCATCCACTGCTGCCACAAAACTGATATGTGCTGAATTTCGCTTGTAGACTATGCAGGTAATTTTGTTTTAAACCCTATACAGGCCTTGGTATAAGACGAAACCGTGAGAATCACAAAGTTAGAAAACTTTTTAATTCCTCAAGTTGTAACTATGTGCACGCTTATAACTATGTGAACGTTTATATTAATTCCTTATTAAATTCGCAAGAATTCGGCCATTAACTTTAAACTATAATAACATTTTATGAAACTGTCGAGGGGTGCCCGACGAGACAACCTGTTTAACAAGCGTTTTCCTTGTCCCAGCGCCTTAACTTTAATTTGCAGGAAACTGTTTNATGTGTGGGCCAATAAACTCTATCTATCACTTTAGCGCTGGAGGCACGCCTGCAATTAGAATAACAAAACGTCNATTGGTCAAGCCACATTGAGTGGTAAGACTTGATGGTTTTAAACTGCTTTGACGTTTTGCCGTTCTGCACACTTTGCGCAAACAAAAGTAAAGTCGGCTTCTTTGTAAAAATCCGATTTATATGAATTAAATGATGCAAGTTGATCCGTGGTTAAATTTCCTCTGATAAGAATCAAAACTCTGCAGCCTGTTACCACAATCTTGCGTAATTTATAGCTTTTTCAGCACGAAAATTACATATACAAATGGTTTGACCAATGTCAATATCTAGAATAGTTCGGGGACACAACATTGCAGGAAGAAGTTTCAAAAAGTCTTCTTCTCGCCGCTATTGAGTTGGTTTATCTTTACAGTTATTTTCAAGCGCGTCAGCTACAAAGACTGTTGCGAGATATGTTGATATGTTGATGCAACAAAACTGTACTGTGCTGCAGCGCATTTGACGACGGAATTTACTAATATTTCTACATAATCTCATCAGTACAGAAATGACTTAAATGCGATTCGTTGCCACAGAAATTATCCGCTTATGTTTGTCTAACCGCATGTTCCTACCGTGCATTGCAGCAATTTCATGTGTTGGTTTGCCACAGGTGTTACGAGAAAGTACGCGGAAATTGCAAGGATCTCATAATCATATATTATAAATAATTCACTGCAGCAGAAATGAAAATCTGTGTTTACACAAGGACCGACCACACTTCAAATCCAGGGAAATCCCGAAGAAGTCCCATCAACATGAGCAAGGAAACCTGGGGGTGAAACCAAAGGTGCAACAAACGGCTGATGTCCCAGGGTCATCGCATAAACAGTTGAGAATTGTTTACTCTTAAAACTGGTAACTCGGCGTTTTCGTCAACAGTGTTTGATCACTGCATTATCCATATGCCTTTGGTGCTACTTAGAAATTTTGAACCATTTTGTTCATTAAGTACAAAGACATTGAGTTGCTTCAGTGTCTGTTACTTCTTAGGATTGCTTTCGTGTAGGAAGTTGCTGTAGGAAGCCAACGATGGTCACGTGATTCAGTGCATGGCAATGCTTATAAGTATTACCTAAGGTTAGGGTATTCAGAGTTCTGGTAGGGCTAAGATAGAGTTAGAAGTTTTAGGTTCGGGTTCGGGTTAGGTGGTTCTTTGGTACGTAATAGGTTTGAAACTCCACAACCGTTTCTTAGCTAATTTCATGATCCGGATTGCCTGCTGTTGTAAACCACGGCTGTACACCTTTTTCGCTATTGCGAGCCGTAGTTCGTTTATTTTTATGAATTACGGCCGTGAGAGACTTGAAGCTATTTTTATTTTTTGCTTTGCTTGTTTTGGTTCCGAACACTCATCCTAGCCTGCTTCCACACGTCTGTTTGACAATGGCGTAACTAGANTTTTGAGCCATGGTGGCAAAACTTAGCTGAAGGGGGCCCACTGGCCAACACGCAGAAAAAAGAGTTAAGAAATGAGAGTGAATCCGGATGCAGATGTCCGTACCAAAACCCGAAATCACCAGAAAACACTCCAAAAAACGCAACAAAATACTGAAAACTAAAAAGAATACCAAATACCGAAACATAAGCTGAGTGGGCCCCAGTTTTTACATCTACCTTGCCAGGGGCGATGCGCACCCCTTACCCATGTCAGTTAAGCCACTGCTGTTTGGCCGTGTTTTTACCATGCATCCTCAGACAGTATGCAAAGAGTTTGCACTAATGCACAGCCACCATAACTTATATTTTAAATTTCGTGTGCATCACCGCACAAACTTTAATTGACGGCCACAGGTTGTGTACCCCCTGTTGTAAACAAACAAGTAACATTGCTGAAGCCGACGAATATTCGAAAAAGTTTTTAAAATGAAAAAATGATTCTGATTAACAGATACGCATGTTTTCTTGCAAAACAAATTGAGAAAAGCATGACGNAAAAAACAAAAAACTANTGATATGCATGATAACATAAAAGTGGTTCGTTTCTCATTCATTTCAGTAGATGTTTATTTGACAATCTTAAATAATGTGCAGATTGATTCCTTGCTTATCCCCATTGTGGAGAGAAGAGTAAAGCAAACCATAAGGAAAGTCAAGCAGTAAACCTGACCCGAGTATGGAAAGAATTTTGCGTTGCTTCATAGCATCCACAACACATAGAAAGATACTTAGGATTGCATTGTCTTACCTTCTACAGTGTTTTCACCAACTACACTAGATTCTTCGTCAATGTTGGCCTCTGTTTCTGAATTCTCGGCTCCGTTGGCCTCGTCATAAATCACGTGATTGTTCGATTCTACACAATACAATTGAGCTGACATGCTTGGTCAAAGAATGTTGTTTGCAAAACAGACTTTGCACAAAACTCACCGTCGATAACGTCGCCCATTTTGGATTGAATGACACGAGAGCTCCAGAACAAAAGGAACACACGTTTAAATAAACCTGCAAAAAATTAATCAACATGGAATGTGGTGAATTGAAAATTGCTTAATAAAATTCTTAAAAACTGCAAATGTTTCTGTTACAAGCTATTGTTATCTGAAAAAGCACAATGCAAAGGCGATAAATCAACTAGGTCAGCTATGTCCAACACGCGGCCCGTGGGCCGCATGCGGCCTTGAAGGTTTTGTGAGGCCCGGTAAGCTTTTCATTATTACGTACGTACAATACAGTGACAACCTGTCTTCATTGTGATAATGTCTTAAAGTGGACAATTTCGATGTGAGGTCTTTGGTGCCTCTTTATAATATACGCAATACATGCGTACCAGCAGATTTCCACGCGTCGACTGACACCTCGGTGCAAAACTTATTTTTAGTTTTCTGATTTCCACTCATGTGTTCCTCTGCACTAAAGTGATTTCTAACTATATCCTTGTTGATCCATTACCAGGCAATAAACGTGGCTGTAGCATCACAGTTTCGGATTGATTAAAAGTACNATACAGTGGCTATCACTGCAGTTAGGATTCGGAAGCTTTCAGTAGATTTAAACTTAACTTTGTTTGGCTGAAATGAAAGTAGGTCATTCAGTGTGTGGCCCTCATGGAAATAGTGCCATTATTTTGGCCCAGCAAAACATTTCGGTTGGACATAGCTGAACTAGGCCCATCATTATCGAAAACTAAAAAGCAGCCAACTGTGTTACAACCATATTTCATATTATTGCAACCTCTCGGTCAGTGCGGTGTTGAATATGCGATTCACCACGAACGGGATGTGCGCGATCGGAATAGGATCCACATGTGGCGCGAACAGGCAATAATAGAGCAACATCGTCGGGAGATCTCTGTTGTTGCTTGCTGCCACAGTGNGAAGCTTTGCGCACTTGCCGATCGGGCTTTCCGATCTTTCCAAATTAATCTTTGCCTCATAAAAAAAAGAAATTTGCTTCATAAAATGTATTCCTCAAAAAAATAAGCGGTGATTTACAGTCGGAAAACGCACAAGGTTTCAGTGTAGCTGGCATGTGGATGGGAATGGGCAAGTTATTTATTTGTGGGATAACGCCACTGTAAAAATTCGTCTCTTTTGATAATTTCCGTAAAATAATTTTCGCTGCTACCTTGAACTTTCTTCCCTCGTCGATGATCCAAAAATATATGTTATTTCTGATCACTAATCAAAATGTGACATTGTGGCAAAAGACNTCATNGTCTACCGTTGTAACTGGACAGCTTATCCCCATGTAATAGCCAAAGTCTGGGGTGGACAAATAGCGGCCCGCGAGCCATGTGTGGCCCGCCACAGCGCTTGCAATGGCCCGCGGAAGCATTCAGGAAAAATCTTCAAATCTGAAATTTCCTTAAATTTATCACAGTAAATATTAGTGCCGAGGCTATAACCGAGATTTGCTTCTATTTCCATAAGACGTTATGGCCCCCGCTTAATGCGGCCTTCTCAAAGTTGCCCCCCAGCCAAACTAATTGCCCATCCCTGGCCAAAGTGCTTGCTTGTGTGTCAGGCCGTCTGCTCACAGCAAGAGTTTTGCTTGGGCAGTCTGCCCATTTACGTAACTTGTTTGTCTCACGCAAGAACTGTGCAAAACTGAAACGCCCGCCACATTTGGTTTGCTCACACAGCCGAAGAAAATTAACAGGAAAGAAAGACTGCTTTCCCTTTAAGCATAAACGCTCTTCTTAAAGTTCAACACTGAACCACACTTAACCTGAAGTTAATCCTCCCCTGAGTCGCTTTACTCACACAGCAACACTGTGGTAGCTTCCCGTTTGGCTGCAAGACTTGCGCACAAGATGTTACGTTTCATCGCTTTGCCACTTATCATGAATCATTGCATGAATGTACTTTCCACGAAAAGCCTTTCAACTTTTCACCTGCAAGCTTTGCTTGCAATTTTCAGGACTGAGGATGCGTAATTTTACGTGAAATCGATTTCCTATTAAAAATTTGCTG
>JGI24021J15306_10010385_pt1 | contig 11549 bp, 9 predicted proteins | sample Ectturendosymbi1_FD_15306 | JGI IMG/M metagenome (IMG submission 15306)
ACTTGCGTTTTCTTTTCTCTTTACTGCGATGCATGTTAAAAACCTAGCGCTTTGCGTGTGGGAGTGAAGACGTTACACAATACAATACAATACTCTCTGAATACAATACTCTCTAGCAACGGGTAACATTTCGCTTCTAAACGCTTTTCACAGCAAAACGCTTTGAATCCATCTTACAAAATTGGATGTGGAAAAACACCTAGCCACACAAAACCTGAATTGAGGTGATGGCAATAGGTTCACTTTTAGTTAAACTGTCGAAAGCACGACTGGCACAGAACATGCCGGTTCAAAACGCAACAGATGTTTATAAGAAAACAACAACTTTACGTGATTCGCGAGCGACCCGTTTAGCCACAAACTTCTTGTAAGCCGACAAATGCGGTTCAGTCAGTGACCTTTGATTCTTTTCGTCGTAACGGACCACGCCTGTGTGGACGAGTGTTCTCCACCTGCGTCGATAACAGCTATGTTCGTCAGATCGCCGGCGCAAAACCATATACTTGCACAACTGTTTCTTTGAAACGAACAACATATTCCGTCTATACATAGGTTTTGTCAACTTGACCAGCAACTCAAAATTAATTCTTGTCGTCGCTAACAACGATCGCAATAGAACAGGCGTCGAAATTGTTCACACTTGGCCTTACCTGTCCTTCAGATGGCCCGGTTTTCGGAATGCGGGGAAATCGTACGATTTTAATATGACTTTCCACTTTCCTACGCCGTATCTTTCAATTCCGTGGAACAACTTGATGTCAGTTAAGATGCTGAATGGCTGTAAAAAGGTGGGAAAGGACTTGAAATGTGCAGAATGGAGCTATAGGCGAACAAATCAATGGTCTTCTTTCACGTGTTTTCGTGTTCATGATAGCACACGAGGCTGGAGGAAAAACATGCCAGAAAACTCTGCAACTGCAAAGTACGGCGAAAATATTCCAGGGGCAAATACGATTTTTCATAAAAGTTGTTGAGCTATCATTACGAATAAGGAAAAGCAATTGAATCAACAGTCTAACGGCAACTAAATCTTTTCACAAAAAAATCAAATCACTTTCCTTAGAGCATAACAATAAAGAATAATTTTAACATAAAAATAACAGCAGCTTTTTAACAGAAAACGGCACTATATTTTAAACATTAAACAACAAATTTTAGTAACATTGCCTAACGAATGAATAGCATATTGCTTACTATTGTTCTAAGATGCAGGTTCATCCTCTTTTCTTTATTGACGATTGCAGCGAAAAGGCGAACTGATTTTTTTCCGAGATGCCAGAGCAACAAAAAGCCGAGTTGAACCATATTTCAGCGGGGGAAAAAGACGCGCTGCCTATTTTGGCGAGTATCTTATGGGCTTAAAAAGCATTTCACGCGTATTAGAGCCAATTGGCACTGAGGTTGAACTTTTCAAATAACTAAGCGAAGCAATGTTTGCACAATTGTAGTGATTCAAACACAAAAATATTCTGGAATGAAGTCAATTTACCGGATAATCCGAAACGACGAACATCACTTAATTTTTTTAATGAAGAATCTAGCTTGTACAGCCTGGAAAATATTTCTTGTTTAACTACACTTGTGCTCAGTGCTTCGTTAACCTGCGATTAAATNACCAATGCCACTGACGAAATTTGGGTGCACAGGGTCAGTGGTGGGATAAGTTTTCAGACAAGGGGACAAAGGGTCAGTGGTGGGATAAGTTGCACAGGGTCAGTGGTGGGATATAAGCCAGGGTCAGTGGTGGGATAAGTTTTCAGACAAGGGGACAACAACTAATTTTTTTACCAAACCGAGGGCGAAACGAGTTTTAAAAGAAACTTATTTGAACTTACTCGCTGTGTGTGAGGGCAGCACGAGGTAGAGCAATCCTATCTGTGATTGGTCTATTGTAGTGGTGAACCGATACACTGGATAAACAAAGGGAAAGCTCGCCACGCCAAGCTTCCTTCCCTTATTTCTCGATATTGATTAAGGCAGGGGTCGGGAACCTTTTTGGCTAAGGGGGCCATGAAACCTACATATTTTTAATTGTATTTCCGTGAGAGCCATATAACATTTTTCAACACTTAATGCAACCAACTTACTAAGTAACGAGTGTATTTTTAAGCAAAACCAACACTTTTAAACAATGGTAAACGTCTGAATTCTTTCTTTACTAACATGCTTCTTACTGTTAATGCGACTTCTGGTGCTGCATGGTGTTGCTGATGGCTTTGTAGTCTGGCAGGTGGAAAATTACAGAAAAAGCTTCATTGGTAACAATCGTGTGAAAATATCAAGCGAGCCAGATGCCGTCATCAAAAGAGCCACATCTGGCTCGCGAGCCATAGGTCCCCGACCCCTGGATTAAGGCATTGTAAAGATTTGGCGGGCCGGATTTGGCCCGCGGGCCCTAGTTTGCCCATCACTGTTATAAGCACTTAAAAATCAGTATTGGTACGGTATTTAAGAAAAAAATTTTTAACAAGAAAGTTACTTTTTCGTTAACCCTCGCAGCACGCGTGTTGCTAAAAAATAGCATTTGAACCTTTTCTAAACCAAAACTAGTTACGTGAATAACACAAAAATTGCAGAACAAAGTATTCAGTACTTTCGTAACAAACCTTTCGTCGCGTATTTGCGGTCGGATCCCTTATCGGAGGTTCGTAGGAGGACCTTTGTAAAATTGGAAAAAGCACAATTACTGGCGGCAAAGATGGTCGATTTTCTCGAAAATGTACACAAGGATGCAACACTTTATTTTGATATTTATAAAGGATCCTGCGCTTGACAAAATGATGGAGTGTCAAGCGAAGGATCCTTCATAAATTTCGTAAAATCCCAAAGGCGCAAGTCAAATGTTAAACCTTGGGGATGTGAAGCGATTAAAATTGTCGCTTAAAACAGACCCTCTTTTATCTCACCTGAAAGCTGAAATGCCGCAAATCTTGCATAACGAAGCTCAATCCTAAACATTAGTTTTATAACTCGAAGAAAACAATCTCAGCAACGGCACTCACTCGCTGTGTGCTGACGCTAAATGAGAGCTGGAGGGAGAATTGTTCATAGCAGTGTTTTCGGCAAAGTTTGATTTTCGCCCGGATCTCGTAGTATCATCCACAAGAGCCGACGAGATGTCCGACGAATCACCACCGTCAACATCCAACCGACAGGAGTCTCCATCGTTTTCATCATCGTCAGAGCCAGACGTCGCTCTGAAAAGAAGCGAAATTACTGCGAATTACTAAAGTTTCATAAGGCCTCAATCATACAGGTTGTCGGAGTCCGGGACTGTGGTATCGCTGCGGTGCTCAGGGAGGTCGTTTCCGCGCTTGATGAGATTTACTGACAGTAGCACAGGAATGATTAGCAATTCACCACACAGCGCGAGAAGAGATTCACAGACATACAGCGGTGATAGCATCATGCTTATGCGCTGTTAGGAACACAATGGCAAATGCAACAATAGTTTGTCATTATATCATGCCACGAATGTTGTTCATCCACAAAATAATTTCAAAATTGTTTGATATGTCCTTATCGTCTGCTGCATAAGCGCATAGCTCGTGATGTTGCGCTTCGAGGGTGTTTCAGAAGTAAGGTTATCCACCCGCGCAGTGAGCTGTTGCACTGTCGCATGCCAATCCAACTGTACAAGGTGGTGCGACCTAGCCGTCCTTGTCAAATACACCGTCAAGCTCTGTGTTCGGATCAAGAAACTGCAGGCGATGCAGCCGCGATCGCTGTCGGTGGAGAGCGAGTAGCAAGAGTGCTTTGAAAAACCAGTCTGACCGAATTCACAGTGTCTTTGAACAACTTGTGTCGCTCGCAAAAAACACCATCATCATTCACTTTTCACCATAAACGCAAACAGACGCAGGACATCCTCAAAATTTTCATTGTTCACGTGAGTTGCACGAAGTTTTGCATCTGACTACTTCTATTCTTTTAAATGTTCGTAAAAATGCGTATTTTTCATTTCACTACAGAATATGTTATACTTTTTCCTGCAACCATTTCTGACAGTGAAAAAAGTTCCGTTAGTTTAAAAACATTTTCAAATTATTGGATGTCTACACCATTCTAACAGAGATTTGCGGATATGTAGTTCATTTTGGAAGGAAAAGAAGCAGAAAAATCGTTTCCACGACGACGTGAGACTGGGAGAGAATGAACACAAGTGCCGAAAATAGAAAGAAAAACAATTTCACTTCTGCGCCCGTTTTCGAAAAGTAAGCATCAGCTGATTGAACGCTGCGCATATAATGTACTACGGTTTGTATAGCGAGAACATCTACGGCTGATCTGCAAAAAGAAAAGTGAAGGGGCGAAAAACCTACATCGAGTCAAGAGCACAATTAACCTTGCTCGGGTTGCTGACGGCAGTTGAGGCGACGACGCCGGGGGAGAAGATGGAGCATCAGGTGATTTCTCCCCAACAGAATCCAATAGACCATTTAGGGAAGATAGCGACTCGGTACCTGATAAACTGCTTTCCAGGACGGTTGAATTCGTGATGGTTGGCGATGTGTCCAGCTGTGCGGACGGCGAGGTATCAGGCATTTGAGAGCAGCCTCTCGATTCTTCTCCCACTGCAAAAAAACAGCAAATTACACGAAAACGGTCAACGAAATGCATGTACGGACAAACAGAACCAAAACGGACAAAGGTACGTCGATCTGCTTTTATCGAACTCTTTTTTCAAGTGCCGCAACACATCTTCGAGCACTCGTTCCAAGCAGACACTCAGGCGTTTACGACAAGAACTGAACTTAAGCACGTTTTGTGTTGGGCCCCTACTCAACCCATTCCAGACAATGCGCTTCTGTTCCTGATTCTAATCGGACCGATTTTCGGCATTCAGTCGAGACCGTGTCGAAAAAAATTGCTTTTTCACGCAGCCGTAACTTAAAAACCGCACCGTCCTGCGCAGCTCCGCCAACTAAGGGTTGATCGTTCCGGGCGAAGTGGAACATCCTTGTGCAATGCGCAAAAAGAATGCAAATCAACTGACGCTAACTCATTATTTCTAAGTTTCGGTGCCGCTGTCCTATAGAGCCGTTGTATAGATAAGTAACAATTAATGGGTTAATGGTAGTTCCACACTGTGAGCGCCGCCGTGCCCATCGTCGTGCACGACGGAATAGGCCATGATGGCAGTTCCACAGCAACTCCTGCATGGTGAAATTACGCGACAGGCTAAACATACACAAAGATAAGGCCAGAATCGATCAAGCAGTGAAGTAAAAGTAACACCAAAGACACTTTCAGCCATTCGTTTTAAAACAGCTTTAATTTATTGAGTGACATTTAACGAAGTTTAGAATGTACCGCAAACATGCCAATCATACGTCATAACGCTTACTTACATTTGGCTTTCAATTTGCTTTCAAAGGCGTCTCGGATCTGCACGAAAGAACAAAATTTTATTTTGACTAAACCGCTGGTACAACAAGGAAAAAGTATGCGATCATAAAAAAGTGATTTGATGGCAAATAGCAGCCGCTAACAGTGGCATAGGGTCGCCAAGAAACACTGTTTACCTTAATTTTTGCGGTAAAAATCCAAATTAATCAGAATACGTTAAACAATCCCTAATTCCTCAACAAAAATCACCCGGCAAGTTCCCTGCGAATAAAACCATTTCCAAATTTTCCTGCTCGTACATTTTAGCTCTATCACATTCAGTGCGATAAAAGTCAAGGATGCGGTTCAGATGAAAGCATATAAGATGTGTTAACGGAGCTTACTCAGAAATATGCTTACCGAATATAGCAAGGGTAAAGGAAATGCTTTATTACAACTCGATACGAGGTTGACCGTCGAAGACCTCAACCGGTCTACAGCTTGATCCGCAGATATGGTCCACTGCCGCAACGAAGCAAACTCTTGCAAAGTCTCAACAATCAGCTGTAAATCGACCATCACGCTTCAGGCGGGTTCGACCAAATCAGCATTTTGAAACAGTTCACCAACGCATACATGAACTAAAGTGTGCATTAAGTTGCTTGTACGTTGTGCGAACTCATTGGTATCAAACTGATTAATACACGTTTAAATACGACCCAAGACCTGTATGAGGTATGAGCTTGGGTTGCTTGTTTTTAAATCATTACACGTACAGGCTTCAGCATCAAGACGCCACAAGGGTGACAAAGCCGAATCTGACTGCAAAACGCAAATTATTTTGCTAGGAAAACGATTTCGCGTCAGTGACGTATCTTCCGTCTCGCAAATTTTTAAGCATAAGCTTACAGGTGAATGACGAAAAAGACTAAAGCAAAAATTAGACAAAGTGCGCAGACTACAGTAACAAGCACACGCTATAGCCAATGAACCAGCTATCACCAGAGCAAAAAAACAATTAACTGCAATTACAAAGCGGCTGACAGCGAGCAGCACAGTGCATGAGTCACCCAACTGCCCATACATTACAGCAGAGGTCTCAAGCACGCGGCCCGCGATGCCTTTTGGGAATTTTCAAGCAATTAACATTTACTCTGCCAAGTGCTTTGAAAAAAAAGCCCCATCTAGATTTTTTTTGGGGGGCAACAGCCATTCACACGGCTCTGTGTCATGGCTTATATTGCGAAACGTTAAAGTTAACCTGCTTTATCGTAATGTTGACGGCCAGCCTATGCTTGTGAGCGTCAGGTTATCTATTACACCATAACAGAAGATCTACTGCCGACTGCGACTCCGCAGACCTGCAAAATGCGCATCTTTGGTTTTTAAGCTAACGTTCCTTTCATTAAAAGTTCTGCATGATGGGACTTACGATTACTGTTTAGTTCTTCTGTGACAGTGGGTCCTATTGCCGCACTACTTCTAAACAACCTGCAACTCAACAAAATATGGAGGTTCTAATACAGTAAAAAAAGCACTCACCTGCATATAATCTTCCAGTTCAGCAATGTTCCAACTATGTTCATTTTTAAGTTCAACCAAAGCATCGACAACGTCTGGAAGCGATTCAACTGTAGCACGAACAACTTTTAACTCCCTCTGGCTGGCTGCAAAACACAGAGTAACTTAAGAAACCAATTCTTCATCGATTTCACAACTATTATTGCCTAGCAGTTCCGAAATGCTTCCCATTGAAATATTGAAATTCAGCATGAAGCAAAGAAGAGGTATACGAATTACAATAATGGCCAACAGATATTCCCTGATAAACAACCAAAAGTAGAACTTATAAAGATATAATAATTGGAACAACAGCTTCAGATGCACAAGTTCATTATATGATGCTAACACTTTGACAGCAATAAACTTAATAAAGCCAGTCAAAAATAATAAACGTTGTGAACACACTGAATCTAAAATAACAATTATACCTGCTTGACAAATACACTTTATTCCTTCTTTTAAGCTGACCAAGAGCATACGAGCTATATAGTAGGAGTCCTGAGTGCTGATATGATGCAAAGGATTAAAAATGCCTGAAATTACATACGAAATATCCAATATGAGTGGAACAAAATTCAAACGGAAATATATTATTGTAATAGTGCAAAACTTATGCAGTTTTGCAACTCGTTTTACAACTTTGTTTTTTAAAAATAAAATGCATGCTGAGTTTGCACTATAGTAAATGGTCACAGAATTTTATTCTCATGTCCTAATTAATATTTTCCAATTTTCCAATTGCCTAATTAATATTTTCCAATTGCTTATGACATGATAAGAAAGTTTGGAAAACCAACATTTCAAATTTTTACCTTTGCTTTTATGGTGAAGAGAATGAAATTTTAATCACAAAATTTCCATATAAATCATAGGCTAGAAGATGGTCATATTGCACACAAGAATTTGTGTTGAACAGTTTTAAGCAATTTTCATAGACAACATTGAGAGTACTTGTTGGATGTTGTTTGTTTGCATGTTGTATCATTGCTGTAACAAATTATATTATGAAACTAATTTCTGAATATATTTTAAATTTCCCTGTACTGCTACTGCATGATGTTTGAGAGCATTCTGCTAGAAAGTTTTGTTTCATCTGTTGATAATCAATAATAGCTAAAGTTGAAAAATGCTCGCATTTAGCTTTTGCAAAGATGGGTCAGGTTTGCATTTCCCATTTTGGCATGCCTGTTGGCAACCAAGATTAGTATTGGGCTTTACTTTGAGTATCCATTGTTGAAGCCAGTGAAAATCCCAATGCCAACACTTCACATTAAACCAGATTTTGTAATACAATTTGTGAAAGTGTTAGACAAAGATGGTTCGCTGCATCTAAATGTCTCTAGGCACTGTTTCCTAAACTTAATTTAGCAAAATCAGAAATTTGTGTCTTTGTTGAACCTTGAGTAAAAGATTCTTGAGTCTGATTAATGCCTGAAGATCCTGCATGCAGTTGTAAATGAAGTGGAAATATTTTGCTGCTGTGGCTAGTGTTTTTTCTTAGGAAAAAAAACTTGGGTGACAACTATGCCAAGCTTGTAACCAATTTGATAAAATCATAATATGGTGAAATGGGATACAGAATGTCTATTAAAGTCCATGTGATGGATTCTCACATATACAAGTTCACAGAAAATTTGGGAGCATATTTGAAATAACAAGAATACTTCCATCAGGACATTGATGATATTGATAGCTGATACCAAAAGACAATACCATGAAAATAAGATTTTGTCTTGGGTCTTATTTAGGAAAGTGATTTTGAGTACTGATAGAAATCTTGCAAATACAACCCACTTTTAGTTGAAATGATTACATCAAATATATACATCTCAAATGGTGTTATAAGTTAAACAGTTTCATTTGTTATGTGTAAATTGTTTGTGCTATTTGATTTCATTTCAACAACAAAACTTCACAAAAATACATCATTTGTTAGTATGAAAGCAAAGCAGCCAAGTACAATATCCATGCACTGCATATATACAGCAATTTTGAAAAAAACACTCTTGACAACAAAAACAAAATTGATAACAAACTATGTTGATTTCTATAGTTTCTCTATATGGAAAGTGATTGGGAAATAACAACTAGAACTCAGGGAAAAGTTGTGTTACATGGTGAACATAGAAGCTTAACACTTTTGTTCCTGGGAACTTTGCCAGGAAAAAAGTGCCAATTACCAGGCAGTTCGCTGCTATCGCAAAATTTCACCACAACTGCAACAAACACGTCTGCTCCAATAATCTGCTTTTTTCTCTTTACAGCGTACATCTGTAGATCATGTACTTACAAGGGAAAAAGATTGTAGCTGGTACCAAAAACAAAACTTTTTGCCCCAAAATGTTGACCTATGTGACGTGGTAACTTTGGTGACCAAACCAACCATGTAGAATGTTGATCCATGTGTCGTGGTAATGTGGCAACTAGCTAGCACACTTGAGATGAGTTGCTTAAAATGACAGGTTAGGTTGATGTAACAAATTAATCATTCTAACTATTAATAAGTTGTAAGTGAAAACTAATACCACTAAACACCACTGGAACCATGCACATGGTAAAATTCAAACCAAGTTATAATAAAAACTGTTGGCTATCTAAAACGTTTTCCTATTCAGACCCCCTAAATAATTGAATTACTTGGCCAACAATTATTTTGACCCAATCCTTTTGCCAGGTAATCATAATCATTTCGATAATTATTAAACTAGCATTTGTGTGGTGGAAATCTTGAAAAATTTTAACCAGCCAAAAGATTCAAGTGATATAGAGATTTAATCTATTACTGTGTTACTCAAATGGATTAAAAGTTATAAATAGTTCCTAGTTTCAGAAAGCAAAAATGTCATTATCAATTGTTTGCTCGTTTTATGGTTCTTTTAGTTTCAAACTTAACATTTATTACAACATAAGATGCCAACGAAGAAAAAATATGTACTAAGTCTATCAGCAAACTCAGTACGTGCAACACTGATACATAGATCGTGATTTAAATGAACACTTCCATTATCTGACCAATCCTCTGAATTTTCAAGTATGACACAAGTATTTAGCCAAAATAGGTCTAAAATACTTGGTATGACGAATGTTGGTTGTAAAATGCCCAATCATAAGCCAGAAATATATCATACAAGATTCAGCAACTATTGGTGTTGCAAGACTACAAAAAAGCAGACTTACTTGTCTGCAGTTGAGCATTTTCAGATGCAATGTCAGTGAGATTCAGCACCACAAACTCACAACAAAACATGCATCACTCTCTTATTCCGTGTCAAATCACCCAAAAATTTTCCACTTTTTAACACTGCCATCACCGATTTGCCTATTTGGCCTGCAGATGGGCTGTGCATAGAACACAAAAATTTCAAATTTCATCGAAATCTGACTAGTGGTTTGAAAGATATTGACCTTTGAAATTTCTAATTTTTGCCAAAAATGAGTGGTACCACATAATTTACAATGCCATATCTCAGCAACCACTGGGTAGATTTTGATGAAGTTAATGCCATTTTGTAGGAAATTATCTGAGGATTTAGTTATGTAGTTAGTTTTCATGAATAAGCATGTTGGGAGAATGACCTTTGACCTTGTGATACAAAACTTTTTAACATTAAAAATATATATACTTTGAACATTGCCTCCAGAACAGATTAAAAACCAAAAGAGGTAATATCTTTAATTTTTCTGAAATTTGCACTAAAAATTGATGACATCTCAATAAATTTGTGCATAATATCTTGTCTAAAAATATGAATTTCACTGCTACACAAACTGTGTTATGTGTTCCAGCCTGCAGTTAAGTTTGTGTAGTCTATTCAACAAGTGTTACTGCATTGCTTTGATTGTAAGCTGCTCTTTAACATCAGCCATCAACCTTTCCATGTAAACTAGTTCATATATCATTGTGCCACACCAACACTTCTCGAACCAGAGACAAACCTTGATCCAATAACTGCATAGCCATTCCTTTCAAATAGCAGTATTGTGGTGTCACAGCATGGAACTGTACTAAACAAGGTTACTGATAGGACATGAATTTTAATCAGCATTGCTTGCTAAACCCTTTACTGTCTGCGTAAGCCACATTTGTGACTTGGACATCTGCAGATTAGGAAGTTTAGTGTTTGAACTTTTTGTGGTGTGATGTCAGGACAGGTGGAGATCAAGGATTTTTGATGACATCAAGGCTTATGCAAAATTCAAGAGTTAATTTACTTGTTTTTTTATTTTGAAATAAACTAGGTAAAATTGTGCATCTTTAAAGCCTTTGATTGATCATCTGGCGTTAAGTGGTTGGTAAGTTATGGCTTTAACACTTGGGGGTGTACGCTAGGATTTGGGGATTTTCGGAAAAAAAACGCCTAAACGCACGTGGCTTTGCGTGGGAATTTCTCTGGTCTGGTATGCTCTGCAGACCTGGTAAAAGTCTCAAAAAATGTGGCAAGTCTACTAGTCTGCACTCGAAACAAATTTTTTGCTTGGGAGGTGCAGGTTTTATGTGAGTGACATCATAAGTGAAGGACTTTTTGGCCACCTTGCCTGGCCCTGGGCACCAACCGTTAGGTGAAAGTATTTCGCTGAAGTTTTTACTGGAAACTAGGCTACAATCCGAGTCTTTTGATACTTTGGATGACCTACTGGGGTTTCAGGTTCAAAAGTTG
>JGI24021J15306_10010386_pt1 | contig 11548 bp, 9 predicted proteins | sample Ectturendosymbi1_FD_15306 | JGI IMG/M metagenome (IMG submission 15306)
GAGTTTACGTACAGCTCATCAGATCGACAACTAGAGGATATTTCTGAGGGCAGCAACACGGTCCTGTATGAAAATGTATGTATCTGGAGAATAAACCTACAAAAAACGCTAGAAATCTCGGAAATTTAACGAAGAGAACTTCTGAACTACACGAAAGAGCCATAAATTCCAGGAAAAGATCGCATTGCCATTTGTTCCAGAGAAGAAGTAAAGGCTTCAATTTCTGTTGAAGATCTAAGGCAATTGTAGAACCAAAGTCGGCACCACAAAAGATAAATTTTTGACGGGGCCCTACGCATAAGAGGGGCATACTTTCATGGTTTTTAGACAAATGGCCAAATAGGTCACACCTGCGTGGGACCCCAAAAACTAAGATGGCTTAGGGCCCCGCGCTCCCTAAATCCGTCCCTGACTGTGGTTACTAGCTTGCCGTGCAGTATTACTTTTGCAAGTCGTTACAAAAAATGATGATGTCACAGAAGCGCAGATTGCAAAAAAATCGTGTTTTAGATTTTTATGTTGCGGTTCTTCGCAACTCGGGTTTTACGATTTGCGGCTCATACAAGGAGCAAGTTTGGCCACCACTGGAATGTCCTTTTAAACTACTGTAGCTGAGATTTGATCAGCCCTCTTAATTCTGTTTGATTTGTTGAAAAAGGTTGTTTGCATTCCTTGCCCGATTAACAATAATTTTGAATTGGAGGTTTCATATCTCCAGTAAATCCCAGCAGTTTTTCATTAACCCCTGGCCATTCAGTGACTCCCATTCGACCCCTTGACTATTTATCGACCCCTTGGATGGTCCAATTGACCCCGGGGAGTCGATATCGACCACTTTGAGAACCATTGATCTAGCAGCTCATTTCCACGCATATGTAACAGCACGAGTTGAATCTGGACAGTAGCTGATTCAACTGCTGAGGGGCATCGACTCGATAGACTTCCGGTTCCTTCAATGCGCTGGCGTCCTTGCGCTAATTTGTGTTTCTTGCTGGAATACTAATTATCGCCAAATAAAATCAACCCAACTTGCGGCATCTTTTTTCAAGGCACTTGGCGTACAGATTTCCAGGGAGGCGAAGGAGAGATGCCTCGGATGTTTGTGCATTCTCTCCCGTCACCCTTCTTGTGTGTACGGATGATCACCCCAGTTCGCCAATCTTTCACTGCTTTTACAAAAACCAGACCACTTGACACGCACACGAGTAATGCTAAGAACTACAGTGTTCAAGGCTTCGAGCATTTCAAGTCAGATTTCATCGCAACCTGCAGCTATTAGGAAGACTTGGGCTGCAGGGTCTGTAATTTCCTCACCCAAACGCACATCCTATATGTCCAAGAGTCTGGAAGTGATTGTGGGTTTAAAAATCTTTGAAATACTCTCTCCATCTGCCAACGATGTCCTCCTCGTCATTGAGTAGGACACCATTTTGATCTTTGGTGGATGCAACCATAGGCGTACGAAGTGGGGTGATGGCATCCCCCGGCTTGAAAATTTTCAGGGTAAACTCTGTTTCTCAGGGAAAGTGCAAGTTGCTCGAAAATCCTGAATGTAAAAAGTATATTCACTACATAGGTGTAGCCAGGGCGGACAAAGGGACCATGGCCCCACCCAAATTTTTAGAAAATATAGTCATTTTGTGCTTTGAGAGGCGTTTTTCCAAAGAAAATAATGTTATTTGACTAAAATCAAACATTTTGGCCCCCCAAATTTTGGGCTGGCTACGCGACTGATTCAATGCAGTGAAAAATGTCAGGGCAAACTCTGTTCTCAAGGCAAGCACAAGTTGCTCAAAAATCCTGAATGATAAAAAATATTTCAATACAGTGAAAAATTTCAGGGTAAAATGTGATTTTCAGGGCAAGAGCAAGTTGCTAAAATCCTGAATGATAAAAAATATATTCAATACAGTGGATTCAGGGCAACTGTTTTACAGGGCAAACGGAAGTTGCTCAAAAATCCTGAATGGTGAAAAATATTTCAATACAGTGTACTCAGTGTACATTTACAAGAGGTTTCAGGCCCCATTCGGATTAAACTAAAAAAGTTACTTTCAGGGCAAATTATTTATTTCCAGGGCAAATTTTTTCCGCCCCCCCAGTACAATGCCTTCCCGTACGCCTATGGATCAACAGTAGGACAGGATTGTCGCCAGGATGTAGCAGCAGGGGGGGCCAAAAACCAGAAGGAGTGGCCAAAAACCAGAAGGGGGGGCCACATTTTTAAAATACAGTATTGGATGTATATAGCAACCGGGGGGCCAAACTTGAAATGAGGGGCACCAATTTCAAATGGGGGTGGCGGCACCACTGGCCCCCCGCTGTCGACGACCCTGCAGTAGGAGATCTTTTGCCGCGAAGACGCCAGATGATTTCCCAGAATGCTTTGTTGGCTTACTAGTAACTGGAATCCAGTTTATGTCCGAAATCCTCGCAAGATTGCAGTTGGGAATTTTTCACCGTGAGTGCTTCGGACTTTCACGCCTCAGCGTACCGCGAATACAAAGAAGATTCGCCATTGATCTGAAGCCTGGCCTTGTAGGCTACTTTCCTTGCTTTAATATCATTTTTCACCTCTTTGGTCCATCACGGGGTTAGTTTTTTGCCATTATTCGCCACATCGAGTCGTTTCCGTCCACATACCCGAGCAGCTGATGAAGCTACAGCTGCTTTAAACAGCTGCCACTCCACCGTTGTGCATTCTGGGAGCTATCGGAGCAAAGACGATACGCTGTCTGCGAAGGTCTTTCTTACATCTTCGTCCACCATGGCCTCTTTTATTCGGTAGAAACTCTAGACCTGCGCGTTTGTGTAGGCCCTGTTGATTTCTTAAGACGTAAGTTTCAGACTACCAGGTAGTGATCGGTCGACAGTTCTGCACCACTTTTGACACAAACATCCAACACTGAATAGAATTAGTCAAAACTATGCAGAAATCAACGAGTGACCGTCTGACCGATAGATGACTCAATGAATTTCTGAACCAGTATATACCTATGCACATCTTTGTGCTGGAAGAAAGTGTTCATGATGCACAGTGCGTTGTTACAGCACTGGCCCCCCGTTATCATTTACTCAGCAAAACGATGTTGGCCAATCACGCCCTTCCATACTCACGCATCGTTCCCAACGTGTGCGTTGAAGTTTCCCAAAAGTGTCGTGAATTTGTTAGTTTTAACCTTTCGTACGGCATTTCTTCCACGAATTCCGGGTACAATGCACCTGAGTTTGGGTCGTATGCCTGCATGCCATGCCCCCCCACTTTTTTCTTGTTAGGTTTTGCATTTGGAGAGGTTTCAAGAATAAAAGTCATGTTTGCCACGTTTTGCGTAAAGAGCTTTTCACGTTAGATGGTAGGCCACACACAGTGGCGTACGCAGAAAATTCTCGAGGGGGGGCCAAGTTTCGTCACAATCGTGTGACGTCACAAAACAACTTTAGGACGACCATTCTAGGGAGATCCGGGGGCATCCTCCCGGGAAAATTTTGCAAAATTACACCAAAAATACGCATTTGCACCTAAAAATACGCATACTGTTTATAATTTTTTTTATTTTTAGGGTCTGAGAGGGGCGGCATGGCACAGTGCCCACCTCCGTACGCTAGTGGCCACACATAGCCAAGTTGATGTTGAAATAGAGTTTGGTGTGGTATCACTGATTCAGTTAGTTTACACATTTTAGCTTCGATAAAATAATTTTTAGCACTTTTCAAGTTTCTACAGAACGTGCAAGATGTTTAACTGCTTATGTCCGACATTTTACTCTGTGCGGTATACTGATAGAAAGGTTATTTTCTTGTAATAGCGTGAGAATTACAGCTGCACATGCGAGAGACCACAGTACAACCATGGTTTGTTTCGTGCAGAAATGTAAGTGGCTTTGCTGTAACGTTGGCTGTCACGTATTCAGAAACAGACAGCGTATAATTTAATGATGCTAGTGTATATAATGTTAGAAAGTTAGATTTTCGGGAAAATCTCTGCGAAGCTTTTGCCGAACACAAAAAGCAGCACTACTGTGGAGACTTAGTTTTGGGATGGGGAGTTTAGCAAAAGATTGTTTTCAACTATTGGTGAACAGGATTTCAACCAAAACGTTGGAGAAGTAGCCTACATTTCGAAGCAGAAAGATAGCCTACATTTATTTACTAGCTGTATATTGACCTATAGCTCAAAACGTAGGGCTTGACTCAGAAATAAGGATAAAATATACATTTATCCTAGCTTCTTGTAATGCCGCGACAGTGGTGACCAACAAATCCAAAAGATATTTTTTCCGTGACTCTTACGCTTTGTGCTTGTGCTGAATGCATTGGTTCACAAGTCATCCGATTTACTTGAGTTTAACCAAACCCACAATGCAGCAATGTTTTCATCCAAGTGCGAAACATTTGCAAGCCTACATGCCGGCTTTTCATGTCTAAATCGTTATCCTCGAAAGTTTCTTTTAGCGCTATCCTAGAAAGTTTCTTTTATGCCTATAGCGCTATCGTAGATAGTTTCTTTTTTCTTGAGATACATTATATTCCACAGTATTATCGTTGACTAACATGCTATGTTTGTGCCAGATTATGCTAATGCTTTGGTCAAGGTGCAGTTGCTATTTTCGGTTTGGTAAAGCTACACCTGCTGACAACCAGTGGCGGTTCTAAGGGAGAGCCTGGGTGGGCCATGGCCCCCCAGATTTTTGGCTGGCCCCTTGCTTGGGACCCCCAATTTTTGCTTAATTTCACGTTCATGTTCGTTTGATTGACATATACAGCAGATAACTTTCAGCCAGCAAAATTTTATACGATTTGAAGATTTTCTGGCGACGGTTCTGACGATATTCACAAGCCTATATTGGGTTTGATAGGTTTAATCATAGCAAATCAATCTTAATTACAACGGCAAATCACCATGCAGGAGAGACATTTTATGTTGGCTCCCCTACTTTTTTCCATGGCCCCGCAGTGAACCCCAGTTTTTTCATTCTGGAATCACAACTGCACACAACCTTTTCTGTTACTACGCAGTTGCGTATATCTGAACTCCATCGGTTAATTGGACATTCAGGCCTAAATCGGACTTCAAAAATAAATGTCGGGCTCGAGCCGGATTCGGGCTGGGGACGGGCTCAGGTTTCAAAATGAGGTCCTTTTACAACTCTGTGTGGGTATGTATGCAGGGGCCAACAAGGGTAGATGAAAAGGATACATCCTCCACCCACCAACAATAAAAATAGATTGAAATCATTTTGTGAAGTAGGCTAAGCTAATTTAAAGCCAAATGCTTTTGCTGCTGGTAAGAGGATTATTATCAATGGAGATTTTGGTAGGGGTGGGGGGCTGCATGCATGATGCCCAGTAGCATTAAAAAGATTTGTAACTTTATCATAAACGGAAATGTGCAAGAAAAATATGTATCGTCTTTGTAACGTTAAGCGACTTGAATAAGACATCAAATCACGCTGTAACCCACACTCCTTATAAAATGCATGAAAACTAACGTTTTCTATACTGTAAGAGCACTAGCGTACGGAGGGGGGGCCACTGTGCCTTGGCCCTCCTCAGAACCTAAAAATAAAAAAAATTATGAACAGTATGCGTATGTTTAAGTGCAAATGCGTATTTTTAGGTGTAATTTGCATAATTTTTGGTGTAATTTTGCAAACTTTTCTCGGGGGCATGCCCCCGTCTCCCCCTAGAATGTCCTAAAGTTGATTTGTGACGTTACACGATTGTGACGAAACTTGGCACCCACCTCGGGAATTTTCTGCGTACGCAACTATGTAAGAGTGATATGAACGTGCGACCAATGCGATTCACCATTTTGCGCACTCCAACATGGGCGTCGGAAGGATTATTTCCAGGGGGGCACCCGGGGATTTTTCCTAAATTTTTCCAGGGTGGGCCAAAAGTTCTTAAATTTGATTTTTCCCACGCAAAACTAAGAAAAGAACCTTTTTTTGCTGAAAATTTCAAAATCCAGGGGGACCTTGGCTCCCTCCTCCGACGCCCATTCACTCCAACTGACAGCTCTGATAAAACCCAATTGATCTCTTATACAAAATTGCTGTGCTTATTTACATCCAAATACGTTGTTAATGGAAGCAGGCTGAACTATGAACTATAGCACCGCGTCCAGCAACAAATTTAAATATATTTTTATGTAAATCATCTGCAAGGACAAAGCGTGATTAGTATTGCTCTCAAAACACCTCCAGAAATAGGATTGGGAATCTGTATATATGAATCGCGCTGTAATAAGTCGCAGGTTTAAATGCGTACCCCAGAGACTTACTGCCCGCACATGGCTTACTATTTTTCTCTACCGTTGTTAGTCATTTCACCAAGAGTTATTTTTTAGTTGGAGAAATTTTTCAGTCATTAGCATCAACCAGTTAGATGTTTCAGTCATTAATTTATTTGAGTAAACGTCTTTTTAATTTTTGAGTGAACACTTATTTCATGAGTCAATTTTCTTGTCGCCACTAGTATTCTTGACGGCAGCCAGTTTGTTAAGATGTTATGATTTATGAGCTTGTGTTACGAAATTTTGATTGTAGTCTTTAGTTTGTTTTTTTTCTGCTGTTACTTCAGCCTTTCAACTTTTCACACGTAAGTTTTGCTTGCAATTTTCAGGACTGAGGATGCGTAATTTTACATGAAATCGATTTCCTATTAAAAACTTGCTGATCGATTCCTTGCTTACACCCATCGTGGAAAGTACACACTTGTATATATGAAACGTCACTTCTGCATCGACCTGATGACTGTATTGGATTCACACCAAGCTGCCCCCCCACATTTTGCAACAAAATTGCGCCCATGCATGCAATATCACCAATTTCAGAATTACACGATAATAGCTTTTTATACCCATTATGGCATTCAAATTTGAGGGTAAAGAAATGTATCCATCTTTGTTTTCGTAAAGTGTTATTGGTCAATTATCTCTAAAGTGGTAAGGCTTGGCAAGAACGCGCAGAGCAAAGAGAGAAAAGTCACTCCCACACAAACTCTGCAGTTTCACGTCAAGTTTATGTACATGTCCTGCTAGTTCAGCATCTTGTGCGTTTTTTCAACATTTGGTTTGTTATGGTCCAACATCAGGAACAGCTTAATGCAGGGAAGGCAGAAAATTTGATTAAAATATACCGATTTTACAGAGCTGAAGAAGATACCCAGTAGAATTTACTCAAACTGTTCGAATAATTCTTCTCTTTTTTTCAAGTCCTTCAAATTTCGTTACTATTCATTTTGTTTCATTAAAAAATGTACTATTAACTGCACAAGTATGCTGCTTATCTTATTTTTTACTTCATAGTACATTCTTCAAAGGAAAAGTAGAGTGGGATTTTTGTGGGTTTTGTTGTTGTTTTTCAAGTGGGCTTTTTAAAAAAATGGTATTTTTTTGGTTGGTTCCAATTACATCAACACTGAAGATAATTATGGACGTTTAATTGAATTTCTGAGCCAAATTTCAAAACTGTCCTAAGACTGCCCTATTTGATATTTGATGCATCGCTAGTTTCCCGTTTCGTTTTTGTGCTAACACAGTCGCACACCTGTGCTTGCAATATGTGCTTCGTTTCGAGTTTCGTTTTTAATTGGCATTTCAGCTGGAATGGTCATAACGGCTCACACAAGCCCGAATCTTTTCTCCTCTCAGTAATTCCACGTATAACAGCCACACAATAAAAACGTACATTTTCTTGCGTACTTCATGCGCATTCTTAATTCTTGTGTGGTTTAGCAAGTTTCAAACTGCGGCCAACCCTGGGTGACCGCCATCCCGACCACATACCTTCTGATCGACTGCCATTCGACCAGACATTCGCGCAGCCTTGTATTTTTGCAGTTGAGAACTGCTCTGACGTAGCACTGAGTGTGTTTCACTCTCTGTTTAACGCGTTGCCGGATATTTTTGCAGTCATGAACTGCTCTGTCCTAGGAGACCGCTGATAATTTATTTTCATTGCAGTGACACATTGTAGCTTACAGCAACGGGTAAAAAGAGTGCGTGTAGAATAATATGCACAGGGACGCCGGAGAATGGAGACATGGCGAGGGCATTTCCCCAGGCCCGTAACTAGGGAGGGCTTCGCCCCCTACAAAATTTAACGCCCGCCCTGGAATAATGTGTTGTAGGTCAAAAGTATTGGACATAGTTTAAAAAATGTGGGCCCCTCTCAGAAAACTCTTTGCCACCCCTAGTGTCCCAAGCTGGTTACGGGTCTGTTTCCCCCTCTGCCCTTTCCAAAGAGGGGCGACGGGGGCGGAGGTGCCTTTTCATCATAGGTGTAGGACAGTGATGCTCAAACTGTGGCCCGCAAAGCCCTCTGGAGTGGCCCGCGAAGCAATTTTCATTGGAAAGAAAACTTAACACTTTAATCATTTAAGAGAATCTTTTAGAGAATTTCTATTGAGATTATTAATTCTTGTGGCCCGCGAAGAGTTTCTGAAAAACAAATGTGGCCCACGAGCCAAAAAGTTTGAGCACCACTGGTGTAGGAGGCAAATTTTTGGGGTAAGAAGGATTTTGCCCGGATTTCCCCAAACTTGCCCGATAAACTTTGTGGTGCAATTTTTGCCTCCAGATTTTCAGCTAATCAAAACTTTTGGGGTTGCGCTTGCGACCCCTCCACCTCCACCTCCAACACCACTGCTTTCCGTAACAGTATCATAGGCAATTTCATGGTTTATCAATATCGACTTGAAACAAGTTTATTGCAGCTATTCCGACACTCAGAAAATTCAGAATGATTTTTTGTCATTTCTGTTATTATTTCTGAGGTCAGCATGGTTGCTGAATAGAAACAAACATAATTGGTAACGATTTTTTTAAACGTTTCCATTGCCCTCAACTGTTTTATTGCCCCACGTTCCCAACAGAACTGTCGCCAGAAAGTTTTCAATAGTGGTCTTTTCGTCTTTACTGGGGATTGACATTCTGAAATGTGATAAATACTCCACCGATTTATAGTGCTTCGTAATTAAATTTGGTTGGCCTTGGAGCTTCGTTTGGAAGATACTAAGCTTACAAAATACACCCGTGGTGACGAGACTGCTCCCCTTGCCACTGCTCCGGCGTCCCTGGATATGCAAGTTGTGTGGACAAACTTCGCCAAAACGTTGCTAATGTGAATATGACGTCATATTGTGACGTAACAAACAGCGTATATCAAGAAACAATGACCATCACACGCCACTGTTCAATACTAGAATTTGTTAGGGGGGCATCAAATCAAGCAGTCGCCCCGGGCATCACTAGACCTCTGCAAGCCACTGCGCTCAGCTCAACAGTGTTAGAACCAAGACGCCTTGTCGAAGAGATGCCAGCAACATCCAGGGAATGTCATTTGGTATTTCCAGTTCGTGCTCTTTTCCGGTGTGTAAAGTTATGTTTCAGATTTCATTCACTAGCTTATGGCGAGACTGCTGTTTATGTGTGGCTTACAAGTCTCCCTGAGTAGGGGCATAGATGCACTCTGCACCGTCCCTATCCGCTTCCCCAGATGCGTAGCTGGCGGAACTTGGGGACTTCAAAATTTTGGATATTTGATGGGGGGGTGCTGTCGCGAATATTTCGATCGGGCCTCTCTGCCTGAAGTCCGAGCGCGGTCTGTGGTGACACGCGCGGCGACCGATGCGCGATGAAATCAGGAGTGTAATGGGGCGGGAACGCGTGGGAACGGCGTTCCCACACCTTTTTCATGTTTTGCTTTAAAATGAGTTTGAAGCTGTTTCAAAATGGCTAGTTTTTTGGGAGCATTCCCACACCTTTTTTGTTAGCACTACATCCCTGGATGAAATTGATTAATTTTGAGCATTTCATGGTTGTTGCTGCCCAAAATATACTGCGTTGCTGTGGCCACATTTGTGTAGGAGAGGCCTTGCATTTAATACGTTGTGTCTACTGCAAGCGCAGTCATGCGGCAATCACTAGACCTGAGAAAAAGCCATGTGTTGCGCTATCACTTTTCTTAAGTGGACAGGGTGGATGATGTATTTGATCCCTTTCTGCGACAAACTCGTGTCGAACATAATCATTGTTGAAGTTTACCTGAGCGAAGTGTTGATAGTCTGAGAAGTCTATTGGTAAACTACTTTTCTTTTCGTATTAAAATACACACCAAGTATTTTCATACTAAAGAAGGAAACATATTACATCCACATAAAAATTTATTGTCATACCTGAAATGTAAAAATTTTACAAAAAGACAATAAAGTTTTATGTTATTGTTCACTTAGACACGAGAATTGGAAAGAAGGTGTACTACTGTACTCTATCATTCATCGTTGCCTCTAAGAAAACTTCACACCGAGCAAAATTTTGTTGAAGTGAGCATGCAATTGCTCAACCATGCAGGCGCACAATTAATCATTGAAGCGTTCCAATCGTTATGCGATATAATTAAGTTTGTAATGTTGGAAGTGCGCGAGAATGAGATTTCACTGCGCTGTGGTCGGATGGTACTGCGCATGCGCATTTGCGCACCTTAGAAGGAACATTGCTACCATTCTTACGTCATGGATTGTTACAAACTTTTTTAACGTGTGACGACATAATACAGTAGAATATATACACATAATAATGCCAGTAGCTCAAAGTTTGATAGGCAAGTTAAAAAAACGACGGAAAACTAGAGATCAGCTTATATTATTTTTAATCAGAGCGTAAATGATTGAAATTATTTGCTATCGTGTTCGAGGAGCTACACACAATGAATTTTCTTATCTTGCAAAACTTACAGAATTTGTCGAAGAAAATCGTAACCTTCATAAATTTAATTTTGCGTGCTTCATTTGTTGCTGGTTTCATCGATCTTGAGAAAGAATATTACCGGGTCCCGAGAGAAAAGCTTCGGGGAGTGTTGCGGTAGCACGGTTTTCAAATCACTGTATAGGTCTATTCTGCTCAGACGTTTGTGTCCGTGTCGGTGGGGTTAAACAACANCCCTTTGCAGTGGACTCCGACAAGGGTGTGTACAGTCATCACCATAGGCGTACAAGGCGGGGGGGGCGGCCGCCCCCCCGGGTTTGAAAATGTTCAGGGCAAACTCTGTTTTCAGGGCAAGCGCTAGTTGTTCAAAAAATCCTGGATGATAAAAAATATTTCAATACAGTGAAAAATTCCAGGGCAACTCTGTTTTTCAGGGCAAGCGCTAGTTGTTCAAAAAATCCTGAATGTAAAAAGTATATTAAATACAGTGAAAAATTCCAGGGCAACTCTGTTTTTCAGGGCAAGCGCTAGTTGTTCAAAAAATCCTGAATGTAAAAAGCATATTAAATACACCAAAAATTTTCAGGACAACTCCGTTTTTCAGGGTAAGCGCGAGTTGCTCAAAAATCCTGAATGCTGAAATGTATTTCAATACAGTGAAAAATTCCAGGGCAACTCTATGTTTCAGGGCAAGCGCAAGTTGCTCAAAAATCCTGAATGATAAAAAATACATATTCAATACAGTGAAAAATTCCAGGGCAAACTCTGTTTTTCAGGCCAAGCGCAAGTTGCTCAAAAATCCTGAATGATAAAAAATATATATTCAGTATTGTGAATTCA
>JGI24021J15306_10010390_pt1 | contig 11546 bp, 11 predicted proteins | sample Ectturendosymbi1_FD_15306 | JGI IMG/M metagenome (IMG submission 15306)
AAACTGCAAAAGTTCAAGGGGGGTCTTCTTTCTCTACTGTGAACTGTACATCGGCAACATCGTATAAATGTGATGCAACAATGTCATTCTTCTTCATTGCACAACAATGAACAACAAGTGACTCAACAACTACAGTACCAATATTTCTTTTTCGGCTATTAACTGCACTCAACCTCCTGTACGACTACTAACTGGCCTACTTGGAATCTGAATGCCGCACGGTGATCTAAAAAATTTCATAATGACGCGTCAACAAATTGAAGCAAGAAATAATTTCACCTAAAAAAACGAGGAACCCTAACGAAACCCTTGAAACTCACTGAACCCCACTACATGTTTTGCGGAAGACTAGGGTTCCGCGGAACCCATGTTGAAGAATACTGAGCTAGATTATATTTCTCCACACGCACGGAAATCCATTTTGACGAGCACAAATCCAACTACACATTTATTAGATTTACACAGAAATGTTTTTTAGACCCAACCAGAGGTGTAGTGGGTGGGAACGGCGTTCCTACGCCTTTTTTGTCCCTCACCCTTTTTGAAGTAGATTACATTAAAACATGGCTGCGATCTCATGCTAGCGACACGCAGATGCGCACTGCTAGTCAAAAGTCTACAGTGGAAACAGGAAGATCCAGTGTGGAAATCCTTGTAGGCAGATGTGCAAGTTATTCGAACTATTTGGTGCAGTCTTCCTTATTTGGTGTGGGAACGGCGTTCCCGCACCTCTTTTTAGCACTACACCCCCGGGCCGAACAATTCGCTTTTACTCGCATGAACTAAACTTAGAGCACTTACAAAAGCTTAGAGCTCACCACAGCCACACGTTTGCCCACAATCATTAAAACATACTCCTGCTAAGTTCTATAAAGTCATATAAGGACTACGATCAAACGTCAACAACGACGCAGCACTCGATCGATCAACCGTGTAGTGAATCAGTAAAATTTGACATGAAGTGAGTTGATAAGTGTGTTGAGAACCGTGTTGCAGCGTCGTGTAAAAAAAAGCCTATTGATAGAACATCCGTGATGCACGATTGTTTATTGTTTGGCAAAGATAACAATCGCTTAAATACACATGCCATAGTTCAAATTACTCAAATTCAAAAACGTCCTTCAACTGCGAGTAGTGTCCCTTTTATTTCAATACAGCCTTTGCAGCAGCATAGCCCATGGTGTAGTGCAGGTTTATAGCCTACAGCAGCATGGCCCATAGTGCCGCCCCCATAAAAGTGCCGCCAGGGGCAGACCGCCACTCCTTTGCTACGCCACTGCCCATAGCCCAAACAAACACAACCAGTCCGCTTGAATTTTAACTTGGCAGTGTTCCGCGGCCACTCATGGCAGGCATCGATGTAAATTATCAGGTGTTGAGACCATGTGGAATTTGTGACAAAGATTTCAGCGCTACAGCCGCTCAGAAATGGTTTGAAAAATGCGACTCTAATATATATATGAAGTTCCGTTTCAGCTGTGGCTGGCAACACCATTTTGTAAATTTGTTTTCTCACCGAACAGACTCTTTCCCTTCCGGTGGTTGTGATAGTGCACGGCAATCAGGAGGCGAATGCGGCCGCCAGCATTTTGTGGGATAATGCATTTGCAGAGCAGGTAGGCATGCCAAGTAAAGTTTCTTATAACAATCGTTTTTGTTTTATTCTCAGCCTTACGTCATGTCTCTACCAGTGGTGGTCATAGTTAATGTAAGCCAGGAATGCAACGCCCGGGCCACAGTCTTGTGGGATAACGCATTTTCGGATAAGGTATTTCAACATGCAAGAAGGCGTTTGTTAATTCATCGCCTGTTTCTCCTGACGTTAATCCACCAACCAAATCAGCAATCTTTGCATGCATTTCAATTCCATGTTGTTTTTGACTGGGGAAAACAGTCGTTTAATTTGCCTCCTGCTATCCTGTCTTGTAATTTTTTGCCTACCAAAGCATGCTGCCGCCATCAATCAACCAATGCGACGAACTGCATATATCTTGTTCGTCTGGCTGGTAGTGTCGTTTGTGCGCCGAACCTGGCAGAACTCAATGTCAGTGATAACCACTCTAGAAACGGATTTTTTTTTGGAAATGGCACCCGAGGTATTGGGAATTAATTCTAGGAATCGCTGTTGTTGTTATATCAATATTAGTTTTTTAACAGGTGGGTATATGCGAACAGAAAGCTCGAAGAAAAGTCAGTCGAATTCAGTTTTTGTTATTTGCAATGGTCCCTCCATTCACCGGCCAAGAACAGAGCTGGAAGAACATATCAACTTCTTTTGCTTCAGCAACTCCACACAATTATTAAATGTTAATTGTCGCGAATGTTTTTCGTAACCGATGCATGTGTGGACATTTTCATAAACCATCATTTTAAGGTTATTTTAATTCATCGATGATTTTTTTTTTGTTTTACGCAGGGTCGTATCCCGTTTCATGTACCTGACAAAGTGCCGTGGTCTAAACTGATAGACACACTTGACTGTAAGTGGAAACATGAGTGTCACAGTTCGAAAGGCCTCACCTCCCAGGCAATGCAGTACCTGGCCTACAAAGTTTTCAGTAAGTTTCTTCATTGCTATGGTTTTATTCTATTTTCTAAAGGCATCACCTGTTAACGTGTATTTCACACCACAACAGGGCAAAACATACCTCCAAACTCGGACAAACATATATCGTGGGCTCAGTTCAACCGGGAACCTCTCCCAAACCGAAACTTCACCTTCTGGCAGTGGTTTAATGGTGTCATGGAGCTCACTAAAAGCAAGCATTTGCAGCAGCATTGGAATGATGGGTGTGTAAGAGAGGAAAGAGCATGCTTGATGCGTTGAATAGTATTTACCTTTTCTGTTTTACAACTTCTCCGTCACATTCACGTGAAGCACCTGACCGATAGATCGACCAGTTCGTAAACTTTCATGTTTTATCACCAGAATATCAACTGCTTGTTCGAAAGAGCAGCTTGTATTCTAACTGTTGTGACAACTAAAGTGCTTACAGCGGTCCGTGTGGAATTGGTGTGGTTTGTAATTCCAGTGCCATCATCGGATTCATCGGCAAGGCGGAGTCCCAGGACAAGCTGCTGTCGAAACCTTACTCAACGTTTCTTCTGCGTTACTCCGACTCTGAGATAGGAGGTCTAACCATTGCTTGGGTGGCCGAGTCAGATAAAGGTTGCTGCTTTTTGTGTTTTATATTTAAGTTTGATTTGATAGTAGATTTGCAAATGTTATGATCCACAGTTGTAGGCTTCACAAAATGGCAGTTTTTGTCGACATAGAACGAGAAAAACTTCGATATTTTATGGCTGACAAAGGAGAAACCAACGCTTGTTGTGTTGGCCACGAGCTGGTACGGAGATATTGCTGTTGAACAATGTGTGAAAATTCGTGTATGCAGAGTCCAATACAGCAAGAACGCTGTAAATGCTCTGGTTGTGATGCTCACAAGCATCCCTTGTGGGTGTTAAAATTTTGGGGAATATTTGTAAATAAGTGATCGAAAAATGCGCTTGGTTAGCTCTCTGTAATCATTGTATTCGGTGATTTTACTTCTTTCGTTGTAAGAAATTTGAAAGTGTTGCATCATATTGGATGCGGTGCAGTTCTGCCACACATGTTTGCTGTGATATAACTTTCACTGCTTGTTTGTTTGTTTTATTTGATTCAATGAGAGTCGTGTTTGCATCACGCAAAATAAGCTATCTTGTTTGTCTGCTATTGAGTAGAGTGGTGGATTGCCCCCTGCTGACTTCTGTAAGGTCTTCATAATACAATACAAAATTTTTGAAACCGATTATTTTGCAATATCGCATCATCGAGAAGTGGGCAGTTTGCCAGATATTTCATTGTAACTAAAGTGAGAAATTATATAATGAAGACAACCGAGCATGACTGGACTTAGCGTTGAAGCAGCCCGCTCATCTTTTCCATGTACTTGCTGAAAATTCAAAACTGAACTCTGAGCGTTGTAAAGTAAACGTTGCAAGACTTTGTTCTCAAAACAATTTCGGAAAAAATCTCAAATTCGGAAAATGAAGTTGCAGAAGAATAAAAGCATGCAACCAATTTTTGTATATCTAGGATCTGATATCTATGACTCTGAGCAAACCCACGCAATCACTGGCCACACTGCGCAGTCAGGCTAACGTCACCAAATCATTTTTACCTTTAAACAGTTTTATTAGTCGAATGCATTCAGAAAGAAAACAAGTTTTAACAATTCGTGATGTAGTTTGGACAAAGTTAAATGAATAGCGAACACTTACATCCTATTTGGACAATGGTCTTGTCTAAACATACACTCGAAAAAGCTCTGTAGCGTACAAACCGGTTTCATAGATTTTTCTGCGTAAACTGTTTCCACCTGAAAGTTTGATTTTAAATGTCCATCTGCGAATCAACGCGAGCCGACAGTTCCTCNCCCGACGACACAACCCACCGTCCTCCGCAAGGCTTCAGACATGAACTAACCGTGTATGATTAACACTGCTCGCAAAGTCAAACGTCACAGTCGATGCAAAGATGAACGGACGCACTCCCCCCCACAACAAGCACTCAAAGAGTTGATGTAATCGCAACTATAGAACAATGGAAGCTGCCAGTGCTTGTAAGCTAAAACCTTTGTGGCAATTGTGTTGTGAAAAATTTCTTTGAGAATTGATTAGCTTTTTCGTTCGACTAAGACGTAACAACCCTGTGGGTTGACCACCTTACAACGTGAACCTGGACTTTGTGTTGAACTTGTATTTACAGGGGGAGTTCCCCATGTATGGAACCTTCAACCTCAGACATTGAGAGACTATGGGATCAGATCACTTGCAGACAGGATCAAGGATCTGGAACAGCTGCTGTACATTTGCAAGTTGGACGACACGACGCAAACCAAAGATGAAGTTTTCAGCCAGTACTACAGTAAAACTATCAGCGGATCGCGTACGTCTTGTCTTCTTGTTTCATTGTCGATTATTTCTGTGGATAGCCACACCAAGGAATGGTTGGAAACATTTCAAGCAGCAGATTAAGATTTCTGTGAAGGAGCTGGTGGAAAGAGGCTCTTGCAAAATAAAGATAGGCCCAAGAGATGGAATTAGTAGGATCTTAGTGAGGATAGCGGCGTTGGACAAACATGCACTGCTCAGTCTTAATGCATTGCATCCAATCAATCTATTGAAGCAACCGAAGCAGAACCCGACATGTAAGCCGCAGTAAAATGTGCAGCTAAGGCTGCCAGACGTCCTTGAACGCCAAGGTCTCTCCTTGAATTTGCATCAAAACTGGTTTTGTCCTTGATCCTTAAAATATTTTGTTGTCCTTGAATATTTTCCAACGTCCTTGAAAGTTCTTGAAGAGTTGTGAAATTGTTCATTATTGAAATATTGATTACATTAAACATTCAAGAATCAAGATTAATGAACAGAATAACGTGTAGATTTGTTCCATCTTGAACATAGTTGTTTAGTTAAAAAAAAACTATTCAAGAACAGTTGTGTCGCCACTATATGTGCTGCACCACTGTATCTAAAAAGTATTCAAAGTAGGAATGAAGTAAAATTTCAATAATCACGAAACGGTGAAATGTCCTTGAAAAACTTCAAGTGATCTGGCAACCCTTCGTACAGCTGTTGCAAAATCAAAGTAGGAACAGCAGCAGTGCCTGAAGCAATGTTGTGTTTTGTTTTCTGATGGTTTGGAAAGCCCAGTTGGAGTGTTCGTGCGCGTCAAAGCAAGTAGTTCTTGCGCATAAGTGTTACCCGCCACCACTCGTTCCGTGTGTATCTGTTTTCAAAATAAAAATTCCCCGTACACTTGGCGTTGCTATTGTTTAGTATCATTTTGGTAGATTTTTTGCCATTACATCACCTCAAAAACTTTGAAGTGTTATAACTTTAGTGGTACTCTACAATAGTTACACCCCGTGGGCTATGCCACCTCCTCCCTGTGAAACGTACATAAACCACACGTGCGTTGGTTGACCTCCCGGTGTGCAGCCTCCAGCCCCAGAAATGTAAAATTTAATGACAAGGATGCAAAATGTGTTTGTAAGTTTTTACTGAAATACTTCTTTTTAATAGCTGGTTGAGTGCTTTTACGCATGCCAAGGGCAACATTGTTAAGAAGGTATTCGGGCCTGATTCTTCCTAAGCTGTGGTAGTTTTCTTACGTTTTCTCAAGCGTGGAAACCACTTAAGGTTTTGCGAGAGTAAGAGCTGCCGAATCTGTTTATCGAATGCACGTGGTGTGAAATGAACCAGGCAACCATCCGTGGTGTGAAATGAACCAGGCAACCATCCTGCTGCTGCCGATACAGGCTGGTTTTCAAGCTAGCGGTCGCTCATGGGTCTTTGTTGAGTAAAAGCTCATTATTGGCCGCACGTGGCGCTGCAGAGGCATGCGTTCAGTTGCAAAGCATAAACCTTCCAACAAGTTCAAGAGCAGCCTGCACCAAAAATAACGGCCACATTGTTGTGTCCATACTAATGGCTGATATGAGGCAGTGGTTTTGGTCGCGGACCATAAATGAATAGAACAAATGCATGACATCCTATTCTGTTTTGTCAATCTGGTTACTGCCTTTAAATTCAGGCTCCTGCAATTTTCTCGTAAACTATTCATAATGACCTAAAAACGTCCGTGTCATGTCATCCGATCTGTTGTATCCGAAGTTTTGCGAAACTGTCCGAAGTTTGATCGCCTGTCTTTTCATTTGTTGGTCGCAGCTCAAGGAGACGGTTATGTTCGGACGGAGCTGATGCAGACGATCAACATGAGACAAAAGTGAGTTCTACATGAGTCACAGTAACCATTGCTAACCCTGCTATCGAACACCAGAAGTAGATTGGAAAAGAATAACTTGTTTCTTGCAGCACTATCATCAGTTGCATACCACAGGACCTGTGTATAAAAATAAAGCATGTTGCGGTTATAATGACGTAGGTTCGCAAGGTTAATGACATCTAAGCTTTTGCTGGCCGGACTACTTGTTCCACCTTTGTATAAAATCTAATTTGGTTTAGGCCATCTGTGGTACCTCGTCAAGTTAACCAAATGCTATATATATATGCTGTTCTCAACATGTTGAATTTCTTTGTGAGAAGCCGCATGATTGGTATTCCCAAGCACCTCAGTTCAAAAAATTTAATTTTATTGTGTTCTATTTTTGCACATTGAACTGTTTGACAATTTCGATGCAAAATATTTGTAAAATTTAGTCTGTGTTTTGTCTTTTTTTCAAGTGAAACACTGTTTGGTGGTGGGCGTGTGTTCCTGCTCATATCTCTACGTCGCTTTCCGCCATCTTTAGCATAGCAATAATGATTGTTCGCAGCCAAAGCCTGAATATGTCCATGATGGGGGACCACAGCGCACCAAACACCCCTGCATCAAGTTCATACGATGGCCCCGTGTCTATCCACAGCCCACCCTCTGTGCAACACCATGGATCTTTGCAGTATGATGTGTAAGATCTTTAGCATGTGCTTGATTGTTGCTGCGTCATCTGGGGTTGAGACCCTTCGTTTCATTTTCCAGGCCTGATCTTAGTACCGGAGTCGGGACTTACCCCCAGCAGAATAGCGAAGTCACCCCCGGAATGGATTATGACGACAGCCTGGATTGCTTCCCGTCGTGCAGCATCGATGTGAATGAGTTGCTGAACAGAACCACCATGTGACCTGCGATGGGGCGATTGATGCTTTTGTTGCTGCCGCAACTCAAACGGTCAACAAAGCAATGCTGAGACGTTCCGGCGAAACTTTTCATTCACATTTTCCCTCCTCCTCCGCTAACCAGCGGCAAACGACCGGGGCGCAAACTTTGGGGATTTCAGTAAATGCTTTAAACTAAAGACAAAATGCTGTTTCTCCGTTTTTAACAATTATCACCCTGCACTGCGTGTAAAGCATTTGTGTGGCAGTCATCCTGTCTCTGCTGCTACGAGACTAATGGCCTGTACAAAGGTATGCTTGGCCAAGGTGCTTCCATGGCCACACCGTGGAAACGTACAAAGAGATTCATGCTCTGAAGATCGAATCCACGGCCTTGAATTCAAAACCTGGTCTAGTTGTGTTTCGACCATCAAAGCTGCGCTTGCCTTTGACATAATTTTTTAGATTTTACGCGAATGAATACAGGACGGCAAGATTTCCGCATTTCGTTTTGTGAAGCAGGTTTAGACGTATCGCTGTGAAACAGGACTGAAGATTCCTAATTTCGTTTCTCTTTCTATTGCTGCTCTGCAGAAACTGAAACACAACCTACGTACCTGTTGTGCTTTGTGTGCTCGGGCTGGTGGTTCAACCAACTACGATTGGGGGGCAAAAGCAGCATTCGCGGGTACGGGGATGTCCCCGATTAAAGTAGGTACCGTGTTGTTCGATTGGTCGCCATTTCTGACACTACGTCACCAACAATGCTGCCTTCTCGAAATTTTCTTTGCTCGTTTCGGAATTAGTTGAATCGTAATTGTCGTAAAGTTGTGTACAAAACAACTTCCCCACTCGTTCAACCACTGGAAGAGTGAGACTTGTCGACGGTCTGTTCATCATCACCGACCCCCCACTCACCCACATCACCGACCCCCCCGCTCTACCCACGTTGAGTGCAAGTATTTGAAAACGTGCCACTGAATGGACCAATGTCGTCGAAGTTCCGCATGACTGCGAATGGGCCTGAAAGAACTTTTGACGCGGTTTCGTGGCCAAGCAGCAAGCATGCTTCTGCCACCGTGGTCCGAATGGTCCGGTGTGGATTGAATTCGTTGTTTTAGTCGCTGTACTAGATTAGTCTGACGCAACAAAGATATGAAATAGGTATTTCTAATTATTCAATTTGGTTGGATCCTGTGTTATTGTATCCTGTCGTGCAAATGCACTGTTGTGGGTAGCCCTCTGCATTTAACGCTAACCTGTGTTTGGTGCCTGGATTATTTAAGTGCTTGCCTTTGCACTTGACCATGACAATTTGTGCATTCATGTGTAACGCGAAACGTACTTGCCCGGATAGTGTTCCGCAGCTGATGAAGCAAAGACATTGTTGGTAGAGATCGTAGCTATGTTCAGTGTATCTGTGCAATGGATTTGTGGTAAAGTCATCTCCCGCACTTTCAAGACCACAGAAGTAAAATTGAATCTCTGCACTGCCGCATTCGCTTTGAATGGAAAACGTTGTTCAATGATTTGTGCTTGAGTTTATTTTCACAACGGTGCGTACTCCTCGTGAAGCAAAGTAGCAACATTGGTACGAACAGTTGTGTTTTCGCGCTTGTGATGTGACCACGATGTGATGGTGACGTTCAACTAAACACCAACAGTCCAAATAGAAATTGTCGGAATGCAGTATGGTCGCAGTGTTGTTATATACTTTGAACCAGGACCGAACCCCCCTTTGTCGACCATACCTCCAGCTGCTGGTGAGTCGCCAGTTCTTGGCGCGATGACCGTTGGTCAAGTTTCAATTGACCCAGGTGGAAATACTGTGGAATGTTTTTTGAGAAAAGTTAAAGTAGCGGCGTAGAGGGTTTGTTGTGACGAGTTGAAACTTCCAAACACTACTATCGATAACGTAAAGGAATTCTCAGTAATGTGAATGGACGATTGTTTTATCTGAGTGGCTTCCAACCAACTTAAGATTTTGAAATTGTTGATGCAAGCGATGGTGGATGGTCAACAAACCAGCTCCCCCACAAACGAAACCTTGCGCCGGTCATTTCTGCTGAACCGCCATCCACATGAATAATATGAATCAGTTCGTCAAGGCCGTAACACTGGAAGCTACTTGCTTGTGGTTATTGATTTTACTTTCCGAAACGATTGTGCCTCAAACATCTTTGTGTTTTAACGCTTCGTCCGGTCGATTAAACATGCAGTTGTTCCACTGTCACATGGTGCGGTGTAACATGACGCTGAACGTGGAGATTTTACTGCAATGCCAGTCAGTTAGTGGCAGTGGCGATTCTAAGGGGGGCCTCGGTGGGCCATGGCCCCCCAGTTTTTTTCTTACTTTCCCGTTTAAGTTCGTTTGGTTGACTTATACAGGGTTTCCAAATGCGTTCTGTAAAAATACCGGTCATTTTGTCAACGGCGCCAGACCTGAGCTGTGTCGTAATTCGTAAGCGGCACAGGGAAAACAGAGAGACAATCAGTGTTGCTAAGCTACAATTAATCATTTGCCCTATTTTGGCTGATTCGTTACATTTCGGTGTGTGTGTGACGTGACAATCGCACCAAGGATAACGTCAACAGCAGCAAATAAACTTCGCTGAAGAAACTATCTTGACAGGATTCACTACAAGAGTCAATATGATTTGAGAAAATCTGCGTTAGTTCCTTTTGAAGTTCCGGCATATTATTTTATTTTCACAATACCGGCCTTTGCTAAATTAGCAGTAAAATACTGGCAAGGTCGGTGATATACCGGCCACCTGACAACCCTAGACATACGCAGTAGAAAACTTTCGGCCAGCAATATTTCAAACGATAATTTAGAATCCCTCTAGCCTGCATTCAATATTTCCCAAATGCATGATAAGCTGCGTTGTTGTTTTTGACGGTCGGGTAGCTAGAGTTGTTTATGACGACATACACCAGTACTGTAGTGTAGTAGATGCTCGCATCCTGCGTGAGCTTTAGTCAGACCGCGATCGTGGTGTGGAACAATTCATTTCGAAACTAAGAAACAGGCGCAGAAATGGAAAGATTGATCTTTCGTGCATTTCAGTGTGAGATGGAACTGGATTATATAACTGTCAGCAGATTGTTGCTTGTCCCAGTAGTAAATGTTGTGAAAGCATTAAGAATTGGTTTCAGTTAATTTATCCTGGCTGCAATATTGCGTTCTGCTGCCTTGTTTATATGACTTCAAAACATTTTACGTAAGTGGTTAGTGACTACAGTTTTAACTCAACCCACACATGTCCTGCAACCTCAGAATTTTGTACGGATTTTCTGCAATGATTCAGAAGCAATTTTTCGTGTATTTCAGCTCTTTTCCCAGGAGGCCAAATATTTCTATCAGAAAAACACTTGAAAAAATTCGCAAATCATATTCATTTAGTGAAAAAGATTTAAAATATGAAATAACTTTGTCAAAGAATTTGCTTCGGAAGGCGTCGAAGCTGCCTATATCGCTCGAACAATTTTATCTTTTATAGTTACTTATAAAGCTGCGTTTGGTTGTTACTGGTAGGTGTAACTCTTCCCGTCACCAGCGCTTCGTGCGAGAGAAGTTTTTCAAAAATGAATTTACTGAAAAAATTTTCCAGAAATTCCATGACCAGTGAAAGATTGGGTAACGTTGATCTCAGTGGCGTATCTAAGGTGTGGCAGGCATGGCACATGCTATGGGCGCCACTTTGACGGGGGCGCAAAAACTGCTTGGCAAAATTAAAATCTTTACTTACAGTTTCTTTAACATCTATTTTGCGCCCCATGCATTCATAAACTGCAAAGCTGCATCAACGCCGCGTCCTCACCTAAAGCATTACGTCGGGCGTGTTGCGCTAGCACCACTACGCATTATGACAAAATTGCGGTATTGTGACATAACACGAGGG
>JGI24021J15306_10010391_pt1 | contig 11545 bp, 7 predicted proteins | sample Ectturendosymbi1_FD_15306 | JGI IMG/M metagenome (IMG submission 15306)
TGTTTTTAAAAAGCTGTATTTTGTTAATTTTTTTGACTTTATTTGGACTTGGACTTTTAATTTAAAAAAAAAAAAAAATTGGACTGTGGTTGGACTTGCACTGAGTTTTGAAAATTCAGGACTGGATCTGGATGGAAAAATATGACAGCCCGCTCATCTCTGATGACCACACAGACTCCTGCTACTGCCGTAATTGAAAAGTGCCACCGGATCCAGGTCCGGTTTTTCCAAAATTTTTGACTCCGGGTTCGGATCCGGTCCCAAAGAAAAACGCAGAACCCCGCTGGAGTCGACTCCGGCACTCGGGATCCGGTCCCACCTCTGGTGTACAGGGTCCGGTTTTGAAGTCCAATCCGGCCGGACATTAAGAATTTTTTGGATTTTGATTAGATTGGGTATCATTTCCGTATCAACCGGATCCGGATTATCCAAATGAAAAAAGTGTGGCCAAGCAAAAATCTTGACGTTGGATAATAGTTGTATCAGGAAAATTGATAATATTTTCAAATCATATTAGCAACAATCTTCTATTTTCTTGTTTCAGTATGTTGATGCGACCAGGGGCGGAGCTAGGGGGGTGCCAGGGGGGCCACCGCGCCACCAAAATTTTGCCTGGTCCCCCCAGTGTCCCCCTCAAAAATTTTCAGGTCTCTTTCTGAAAGTCCTACACAGACCATTGGCAGCTCCCCTTGTTGCAAAACTGACCCTTCCAATGCCCCCCCAAATGAAAATGTTTGGCTCCGCTCTTGGATGCGAGACTATGAAAATTTTTATATCACCGTGCTGCATTCAGATTCCAAGTACTACTGGTAGTAGGCCTGTTAGTTGCACACGAGGTTGAGTGCAGTTAATAGCCGAAAAAGAAATATTGATAGTTGTTGCGTCGTTTGTTGTTCAGTGTTGTGCAATTAAGAAGAACGTTATTGTTGCAACACAGTTATATGATGTTGCCGATATACAGTTCACATTATTATATCAATCAGAGAAAGAAGGTCCCTTGAACTTTTGCAGTTCATTCACAAGTATAACCTTTGGAACTCTGTTCCAAATATAGTAATAATGCTGCGGATTTTCCTCACAATTGCCGTTAGTGTTGCTACCTGTGAGCAGGGTATTTTAACCATTGGGCAAACCGGGCAAATGCCTGGGGTCTCGCGCTTGAATATCACTGGTTTTTCATGTGTTTAGGCTGTTCACCATCATGCGTCATACTGTAGAGCTTTTTGATTACTGCGTCTAGTATATAGGTTAGCGAAACTGTCGATTTGGCATTTTTATGGTTTCTGAATGAGTTAAAGTAATTGCACCAAACAGCACCACACTTTGTCTTTGTGACCCAAGAATTAGATCGAAATCAGTGCATCCATGGACGTTCGCAGAAATTTTTTCAGGGGGGGCAACGTTGAAATTTTGCTGATACTCATACTTTTCAGGTTGCTGATGATGCAATGCAAATGGACATTCACAAAACGCTTTAGCCTACCCTTTCTACCCCTGTCTGTACTGGTTGAAACTCAATTCTCAATCATATGTCTGAAATATTTTCTACACTTCGGCTATCAGAAATGCTTTTTCTTTTCATAAACTGCCTAATATATATTTTTTCAAGACTTTCTGCAAATAGGTCATAATTTCAGAGTATAATCAACGGCCAGAACAACATGAGTGGTGAAAAAACAAGAAAGTTAGATACTCTTGCAAAATGGTTTCAGGCAATGAGAAAGTAGAACGATATGTTGACAAGAATATCGCTCAACATACTAAAGTTAAAAAAACTAAGCAGATTTAATTACGATAACTCGCCACAGCAAATATAGCTTTGAGCTTATTACTCACTAAGAAGTCAGAACTAAACCTTAACGATAAAGACGTACACCCACAAGTCTGCATAGACATACTTTAACAAGCCATGTGTATCTTTATAGTGTGAAAAAATGCCTGCATAACAGTGGTTTGATTAAGCTATTGACACGGACACGTTGATCACAGTCTCACACTAACAAAGGATTTTTCAAACTTGTGGAGGCACTGCTAAAGATTTACTCATGCTTTTTTTCACACAGTATAAAACTATACATGCCTTGACACTATCAGCAGTGTCATTGCCTTGCTGCATTACCTGCCAAGATATTTGTGTTCAACAGTCACATGCAGGGCTCTCATTCACTTCAGTGATTTCAAATAAACCCAGATTGGACAACACATATTTGCACAAAAATAAACAAGAAAGCTTTTGTTAAAACCAAACTAATGTGAGTGTGCTTTTTTGAATAGAAACAGCAAGTGAATACTGATTTAATCAGTTATGAAGTGCTTGTGGTGATCGTGATAGCATTAGTCTTAGATCAAACAAAGCATTTTTGTCCACTAGATCAGGGAACAGTAACTATTGTAAAGCTCCGATCACAAAACTTCAGTCATAACGTAGTGTCATAGTATCAAAAAGATCGTTTTTTTGTGATACAACTTTCTGTTTGAACATATTCAACACATACAAACGGCCGAACGGCCGTCACCCCTAATTGTGTCTAAAGTGTAGGCTGCCAAAGCGTATCAGTTTTGAAGTTTTTAACCCGTGCTTTGGTATCTGAAACACTACACAGTTGCACTAAGCGTTTAGGGGACCTTGCGGTCATGACTTTGCCCGGGGTCTTGCGTTCATTTAATCCGGCCCTGCCTGTTAGAGGCGTTTTTTGAAACTAAAACTGATCAAGAATTACTTAAGATCCAGTATGTATAAGCACATTGCGATTGAGAAGTCTTGCCACACTGTCTATAGAGCAGCAATTGACAGACAATAAATTTTGACATTGCCATTGAAGAATTTGCCAGCAAAAAGGCACGAAAAGTTACTGTGTAGAAAATTGTAGTTTTCATTTCAAAAGAAAGATGGTTCTAATTTCTTACACTTTTTTAACTATTTTTCCCTACGTGTCATTTTTGCTTTTTGTATAACTGTTACTCACAATAAAGCATATAATCTTTGAGCATGTGAGAGTAATGTAATATTATATATTATAATGGTGCACAAACTAGTTAATATATATAGGCCTACAAAGCCTTTAGGAGTGAGTCACTGTGCAATATGTACATTTATGGGCTTCGAGGGCGCCAAACTCAAGGACCTCCCCAGGCAGCGCACACTCTAGCTACGCCACTCTATTCTTTGGTCTCAATAGTGACTGGTTGAAAGCAGTCATTATTAAGGAGGTCATTATATTTGCAGCATTTTGCAACCTCAACATCTGTTTCTTTCGTGCCTGCCTGACTGGTGCTGTCTTGTAATCATTGTTACTCAGTGTAGATGTGGCAGCAAAACCACTTGCAAGTTTTTTACATTATGGTGTCATAGTCCAAGAATGATCAAAGTGATCATCATGTTTCACAAGTAATATATTTAAGACTTTGACCTTTAAATACTTCGTCAAAAATGTTGTATCTAACTAATCCTAGCTAACAATTCATAGCACCTCAGCCCCCCATCGCTTTCTAATGAACTATAGTTCAAGAATTTTTTGATTTTGTAATTGTACAAGATTGGGTGAGTCACGTGTTTAACTTGTCATGTGTCACAAGTTATCTTGTTAACAACTACTACAGATTCCAGACTGGCATTTCATGTCAGTTTGTACTTATGTTTCAGTTCCTTGCTAGCTCTAGAAAAAACAGATTTCACCTGTTTTTTTGAGGATTCTTTGGATTGATTTTCATGATAACTTGAATTGGGAATATTTGTTGTTTTTTGAGGATTCTTTGGATTGATTTTCATGATAACTTGAATTGGGAGTCTTTGTCTGTTTAATTTGAAATTATGGTAGGTTTGTTTAGCAGTATACCCCACTAGCACTTATCCTGCATCCAAACCTGCTTGGTAGTTAAAAAAACTGTTGGTTAGCACTCCCATATGGTTTTCAATCATGAAACTATACTTTCATTCAAATTTAATACTAACCCTTTAACGTCAGCACTGGCCAATATGATGGCCTGTACATTTCTGACAATAACTTGGCAGCCATGAGAGCTAGAGAGCTGTTCAAACTGTCTACGGATTTGTGAAGTCTTTTAAAAAAATTGTAAGTTTTGGATTTGGGTTTTTTGTGGGTGACGTCACAAGTGGGATACTTTTCGCATTTTTGACTAAGTTTGCTTGTCGCTGGGTGCCAACCCAAAGAGCCATTTTTTGGCTTAAGTTTTTTTGGAATCTAGGCTATAATCTGTGTGTGTGTCTTCAGAACCCTTGATTGACATTCTAGCATATCTGGNGCCACAATTATTGCTCAAAAACCTAATTTCTGACAGAAATAAAAAAGTTCCACAAAAGGTATGATTTGCCCTCTCAGGGAAAATTTTGGCCAGCCATAACTTGGCAGCAGATTGAGCAAGAGAGCTATTAAAACCCTGTAAAGACTTGTGGAGTTTTGCAGTTTAAAATGAACAAAAATTTCAAGTTTTGGGTTTAGGGGTTTTTGGTTGATGACACCATTAGTGGGGTATGTTTTGTGGTTTGATTGGAGAAGTCATCAGCCGATCCAATGAGCTGATTTTGTGGCTCAAAGTTTTATTGGAGACTAGGCTTTAATACAAGTCTTTAGAGCCCTTGGCCAACTTTCTAGCGTTTCTGGTTACAAAGTTATGCCAAAAAATCCCAAATATTTCATGAATTCCCTTCAGAATTTGTGGGGATTTCACTAATTAATTTGCAGTATTTTGGCCATAATTTTGAAATCAGAAACGTTAGAAAGTCAATCAAACCCTCTAAAGTCTGACATTATAGCCTAGAATCCAATAAAATTTTGAGACACGAAATCGGCTTGTTTGGTTGGTTCCCAGGGGATGATGACATCATCCAAAGTAAACAAATTATGCATAATCATACTCCTACCACCATGTAAACATCAACAAAAACTGACATCCAATTTTTTTATTGCAAACTGCAAGACTTTCCCCATCTTCAGAGAGTTTGAACAGCTCTCTAGCTCAATCTGCTGGCAAGTTATGGCCTTCGGCCAAAAATACCCATGGCTACCTTTTGTGGGAGTAGGATTTTTCTCAATTTTTGTTTTTTGGGCCATAACTTTGGCTCCAGATATGCTAGAAAGCTAATCAAGGACTTTTCAAACTAAGATCATAGCCTAGTTCCCCAAAAAATAGAGCCAAAAATGGCTTGTGCCCAGGGTCAGGTGACTTCGGGCAAAAAAAATGTAAAAACTACCCCATTTGTGACGTCACCCACAAAAAAAACATACCCAAAACTTAAAATTGGTTTTAATCGAAGCTAGATGACTTCCCGAATGCGTAGAGGGTTTGAACAGCTCACTAGCAGCTGACGAGTTATGGCCAGAAATATACCGGCCATTAAATTGGCTGGCGTGGGCATCTAAAAGCTTGTTTGTTTGACAGCTATCACATCAACTTTTCAGTTTTGTACCTAAATATTACTGAACTTTTCACCACATTTTAGGTTTCAACTAGGCCAGTACTCTGAAAGTTTACTAGTTTTGCAATGTGGAAGTTGTCATAGACAGAACACTGACCACTAATTGTTGTTCAAATGAACAACTGAATAAATTTTTATTATGGTAATAGATAAATTGAACATAAATAGCTTTTAAATTTCTTTAGTCTATTTCTTTCCATGAAAAACAAAATGCAGGATCCATCATCTATGGCATAATTATCTGTCAAAAGTGTTTTGATGTTCTTGGATATGTCAAGATGATTGATGTAAATAGTTACATGCAGTGTTTTAAAATTTAAAGAATTCGTTTTCTATGCAATTGTGCTGAAATATTTATCTGGGTTTTTTGGTCATCAATTGAATTTTTTCTAAATGCCTGAACAAAATTAAGTCAGTTTGGTCATAATGTTCGAAAAGGTAGGCTAATTAATATTGTTACGGCAAGTTTTAATACTATTATGTGACAAATGACCAAAATGTCTCAGTGAAAAAAAGCAGGTAAGTGTTTAATCAAATTTGATTACACATATTTTTGTGAAAGATATATACCTATTCTGTGGTTGTAAACTCATCAGTATTTATGAACTTTGTACAAATGAACTTATTTCCACAGGAGAGGTATGCACTTCTTGCTGAAGCTTTTAATTGCATGACTTTACTAGCTTTTAATAAGCTGTATGTAGATTGCTTAATCATGATGTGCCAATAGATATTTATCATTTCAACAACAAATGTTGGCTAGTGCATTTTCCTGTTTTTGAATTAGGATGAAAATATATAATTTCAATCAGTTAAACTTACATAAAACTGCACTCTTGGAAAGGATAATCATGAAGAGAAGTGAAACACAGAACATTATTAATGATGTCTCAAGAGACTTTGTGAACAGTTCTCTCTCTCTTCGTCTAGTTCTATGGCAGAGCTTCCCAACCAGTGGGCCACGAAGTTCCTTCAGGTCTGTGAAGCATTTCAAAATGTCACAATTTATTGGTTTGTACCTGAAAATGTTTCCTAAAATTAACTGATTTTCTATAGAGTAATAGTCCCCACAAAAATTGTCAGTAAAAGAGGGTCACAAGCTGAAAGAGGTTGGGAAGCACTGGTTTAAAGCAAGATTGTTTGAAAATTTATTACTTTTTGCATTCTTGTATGCATGGACGCAGCATGGGCGATTGAAAGTGAAAACTTCTGCTCAGCAGCTGGAGGAAAAAAGAAAGGAGCGTCTAAAAAAACTCAAGTTGTTCAGACAAGCATCATTAGTAACATTCAATAAGGTCAACTTCATAGCAATTTTATGTGTTAGTATGCACGTTTTTCTGCTAGTGTGTAAAGTATTTTTTTAAATGCTGTGGACGGAGTCTTTGATTACAAATAGATACCCACTCCATAAATATTTTTAAATGCAAAATCTTCATGTTTGTTTTGACAGATAAAAGAACGACTGTATGATGAAGAAGGGTTGGAAGTTACTAAGCAGATTTTGTCTGCCAATTCTGACTATTCTACCATGTGGAACTATAGAAAAAATGTCTTTTTGAATTTTAAAGAAACAAAGTATGTGCTAAGAGAGTAGTAGCAAATGTGTGTCTTTGTTTCAAGCTGGTCCAAGGTAACAACCATTGATGAAATGTGAATCCCAGTTGTTAAAACATCAACCATTTAGTGTGTTGCTTTTTTGCATGCTTAGGTCAAGCAGTGACATTCAAACATTGTTCAAAACCGAACTAAGCTTCATTGAGTCATGTCTAAGAAACAATCCGAAATCATATGGCTGCTGGCACCATAGGTAAGATTAACATTGTGTGTCTTATTTTTGAGATTACATCCTTATTTTTTCCTATACAGAATTGCATTATAACATTGTTGTGATCTTAATGCCTTTTTATTCACGTGTTGATTTCTAGCAAAAAACAGAGTTCTTGTTGATTTTTGGTTTACTTTTAAGGAGGTGGTTTCAGGGTTTGCTGTATGATAAAAAAATTTTTACCTCTAGTTACAGAATTGCTTATATTAGTCTTTTCTCCACCTCACACACTCGATTATTTTAAGTGGAGGCGTTATATTTTCATGTTCGCCAGCACTTTATGGCTTTTGAGGTATGCAGGGAAATGTTGTTGATTTCGTTTTAACGGAATAATAGTGTTTCGATCCACATTATAATTCAGTACCAGCAATATACATTGCATCAATGGAGTTGGCATCAATATCTGTGTTGACTTACTTTTTTGCCTTGCTGAATCTTTTAACTAGGGATAAGTCTGGGTGTAGCACATACAATCATCCTTAAAAATCATGTTCTTACGTTTGGGGAAATGCGGCAGCAATTTTATGAAATAATTTGCCTGTGTGCATTCCTAATTAAACAATCCGTTTCTGCTGAACTTGAGTAGATATAATATTGTAAGCTGTCTGCTGACGTTACTAGAATTGTTTGAAAAAGTTTATTTCTTAAATTGCTTCAGCTGTTTCACTTTTTTTGTGAATATGTACTTTTTCCATATTTGTTAAAAAACAGGGTTTTAATTTATGGTATTAAGCGAGTTTCGCATCTATGCGCGCTCATGGATTATTTTGCGCTGTTGTTGCCTTTTCATCTATGCCCTGAAACTTACTATGTTTTCACATGCTATTTGCTGTTGCTGGATTCAAGCCGTGATGACGCTATTTAAAAGATGCTGAAGATGTGGCATTGCACTTTTTTATGTCTTTTCTTCCCGAAGTGAAGTGGGTTTACGTAGCACTCGATTTTGCCAAATGCGGACCAGATATTGCTAACGAAATTAATCGCGCTAACGTTACTGTATTAAACCAGTGTTTGTTGGAAATTGTTACATCACTTCGTTTTTTTAGGTGTTTCGTAATGCTGGAAATGCAAGAACCGGATTGGAAAAGTGAACTTCGTCTGTGCGACTTGTACCTCCAGTTTGATGAGAGAAACTGTGAGAATGTTGTGCGTATTACCTGAAAAGCAGTTAGTTGTCAGGAGCAGAACATCAGTACAAGTCGCATATCACTGAGCAATGTCAGATTAAAATTATGGACGTTGAAATTTGCGCGATGTCTCATTGCAAGTGTTGTTCTTGCTGGTTTTTGGCCTAATGTGAACACTTGTCGAAGCGTGGTTTTAGTTGAAACTTAAGATTTCTTTGCTCTGTTATTTTTTCGAAACTTCCCTGAATTGATGATTAGATCGGCATATTGCATTTGAACGACACAGGTTTTCTGGATATTTGACACAAAGATTGTCGAAGTTATTTTTGCACCTGAGTAGTGTGGGGAATACCTTGTGCAAACAAAACATCTTGACCCAACGTAATGATGTCGGTCGTGGATTACTTCTTAGAAAAAACGCTGGACGCACGGTAATGACAATACGTTGCGCACATGACAGCAGTTACTCTTCAATAAAAATTTATAAAAATCGCTTGTCTTCGGGAGTCCGAGTTGCTGTTTTAGTTTGGTGACTTTATCTGAACGAAAAGCAAAACACGCGCCTTGCAACTTTGTCTTGCATAAACGTGCAGTTCACTGCTGGGACTATCGCAAGTTCGTCATCAAGCACTCTGACGTCACACCAGAACAAGAAATAGCTTTCACGAACAAGTTGATCGAACGGAACTTTTCCAATTATTCGTCATGGCATTACAGGAGCAAACTCTTGCCCAAGGTTTACCCCGACGCTGACGATTGCACCCGGATTAAAGAAGAGAAGTTGTTGGAAGGTTTGCACCATTTCGGCATTTTGCGTCATCGAATGTGGCGGTTTTTCAGTAGTACATCTTTGTAAGGTTAGTTTTGTCTTCTGGCCTTCATCGGTTGAATGTTGCAGGTTGGAAAATTAAGCCAAAAATTGGTTTATCGGTTTTTTGCAGAGTTGGAATTGGTGCAGAACGCATTTTTCACAGATCCGAGTGATCAAAGTGCGTGGTTCTATCACAGGTGGCTTCTGGGAAGAGGTGCAAAGCTGTGGGATTCACTGTGATCTTCAGTAGTATTTTTCCGTTGATCCGTTTCTTGTACTCAATCTTCAGATCGTACCGTTTCGACCTTTGTGACCTCATTAGGAAGTGGATCATACGTATTTTTGGCGCCTTCCCCGCGTTTTACCGATGTTTGATTTTCAAGATTTAACACGAGGTTTCTGAAAAACCTGGAAAACATAACTTTTCTGTTGACTCGGAATGGTAGAAGCCTTCATCTTAAAGTCTTAAATGTTTTCGAGTCTTACCGGCGTTTACATTCTTTGCAGAATAGTTGCGCAGTTGGCTGCTCTCCCTAAGTGCATCGAAATTCTTGTACCTTGTAAAAAGCTGAAGTCAGCATACAGCAAAAATAAGTCCTTTCTCTTTTAGAGTGCACCCGTCTCTCGATGTTGTTTACCAATATTGATTGTTTACCGCTTTAAGCGCGATAGAGATTCGGAGGCAGCTGGTAAAAACACGAAGATAGAAAATCGAGAGAGTTGACGTATAGTCGATAAATTTTTTCGCAAAATTCTTTTAAAATAAAGCGGCTGAGATGTTTCCTGTCTTTTTAACACTGGCAGAGTTTAATGTTGGAACGAATGCAAAGTGCGAACTTGAAGGTTAACATCCTTTGGCTCAAACTAAGGTCGAAAAAAATGTTTAGGTGAAATTCAGCAAAACTTCGTTTCACTGCGAGTGTCAAGAAACCCGAGCACCATCTGCTGCTGCTTGCGAAGGCCTGTCAAGGTAAGTGGCGCTATGATGCACATGGTTTTGTGCCAGCGTCATTACTTCGTGCCGAACGGAACAGACGCCAGCTTGCTGTTGTCCCTGCGCAATGTCCAAAGAACTATCGCAGTTCTCATCTTCCTTCATTTAGGTTAACTATGAGCGCTTATCAGCGTATATTGTTGAACTGCTTGCATTAAGTTTGTAACGCTGCGCTTTTAAATTGACTGCTCCGACAACTTGCATGCTTGAAGATGTCAAGTTATCCGTTCTTATCTTTTCACCAGGCTTTCGACGGAATTTTAATTGTCGACGGCAAAGTACAGGACAGCCACTGGAGAGCAGCCACCAGTGACTCACCATCCCATCTGTGGGTAAGCGTAAAAGTTGCTATGTAGTAAAACTTTGTTCAAGACTCAGAACACTTCCAGATTTGAATGACATTAATTTCAACTGCTAGGTTTTGTCGTGTTCTGTGGCTTGGTCGCCCTATCTGCACGTTCCATCTGTGTGTGCGTATTCAAAAACCACAAACATTGGAAATCTTGCTTTGTGTGACAGTGTTTGAGCACTCTGTGCCTATTCGTCGGTCTCAAAACTAAATTGATCTCAAGTTTATCAGTCAGTGATGTTCAGTTAAGTAAGACGGTAACGCGAGTCCAGGTCAGATAGTTTTGACTCCTCGATAAGAATGCAGTCTCCACTCCCCCGGTTATTACGCATATAGCCGCCTATAAAAAAGCGAATGCTCCCATTTCATTCCTGTGTATGTAGCCATACCTTCCCGGTTTATTTCGCGTTGTTATGAGTAGCAGCTTCTGCACTGTCGTTGACTGAAGTGGAGGTCCGTCCAGGTTTGGGTGGTGGAGTGAGAGGGGCAATCGCGGAAGAGATTTGAAGGAGACTTATTGTTTGTTCTGTTGTAACTCTTTAGCATTTATGTCAAACAAATCGTACAAGAGAATGTGGCATCGCAGGCATCTTTTTCCGCATAAATTCGATCCGATAGCCACTAAAAAGTTCCCATTGTCTTGGCGTAAATGCTTTTTGGGAGCTCGTACGCGTCGACGAAAGCACCACGTCGTTGTCGGCAGTCTTTATTTGAGAGAAGTAATAGTTCCTGCCCACTGACGGGTGGTTTGACTGGGTCTACCGCACCTCAACGGATCACCAAATGGGATTGCCAGTTTCCGTGAAGGATGATTTGACGCTACCCTGATTCTGCGCGAATGTAGAGCTTGAGGTCCGTCCCTGATTCTGCCTCCTCCCGGCCAGTGTTTAAGCTGCTAGTGCAATGTGGCCAATTTTCGTTCTTTCAGTGCGACATTGTTATTTGTATTGGCTCAGTTTTAAAACCCCCCTTCCCTTGTTTAGGTGCATTCCGGGTTTTCGC